>Ga0209631_10001853_pt1 | contig 26101 bp, 20 predicted proteins | sample COG_08_FD_184752 | JGI IMG/M metagenome (GOLD analysis project Ga0209631, IMG submission 184752) | Pelagic Microbial community sample from North Sea - COGITO 998_met_08 (SPAdes) (version 2) | ecosystem: Environmental > Aquatic > Marine > Neritic zone/Coastal water | place: Helgoland, sampling... | reverse complement strand
AGCTGCCAAGACGGGGTTCGCCAGTGACGAAGGGGTCGAGTTTCTCGCCGCGAGGGACAGGCCGTGGGCGAGTTCGTTGGCGCAGTCGCTGGAGACGTTGGAGGTGCGTTTATTTTTATTTTGTAGTATTTCTTTTATTTTCACATGAAGTGGGCAATTAGACTGAGGCCTTGTGTTTTGTTTATACTCTCACAGCTGGGCACGTCTCACATGAACGCCAACGACGTGTCCGACCGTGGCTTGGACGTCCTGTCGCACAACCTGGCCAACCTGCGCATGCTGGGCATCGCGGGTGCCGACATCTCCGACGCCGCGCTGGAGAGGCTGGTGGACACGCGCTGCGGGAGCCTGGAGGTCGTGGACGTGTGTGGGTGCCGGGGTCTGAGCCGCTCTGTTAGACAGGCGGCGCACGGGGGCAAGCCGCTGCAGATACGCGCGGCGATTCGGAAGGAACGCGGCGATGCGGTGAGCGAGGATGACGTGGACGAGGATGGGGAGGAGTATAACCTGATCCCGCGGCGACGGGCGGCGGCGAAGGCGGTCGGTATATTCGAGGAGATACTCGACAGCGACGACGACGCAAACGAAAATTGGAAAGATGGCGAGGAGGAGGACGGGGAAGAGAACGACGACGATGAGGAGGAATACGGAGGTGAGGAGGAGGACGGGGACGATGTCCCCGAGGTCCCAGCGGCGCCGGTGGCCCCGCGAATGGGCGGGCTCAAGATAGTCATGCGCCGGAAGTAGACGAACGATGCAGATACAATTACACGATACAATTCAAACGCGTCACTTCAGTCGGAGTCGTACGCTCCAAAGCGTTGCACCCACGCTTTCCTCGCGCCCTTCTTGGAGAGCTGGGCCAGCGAAGGGGTCGTGCCCTTCTTCTTCGGGGGCGGACCGATGACCCATCTGAACTTGCCGCCCTTTGGCTTCTTGGCGATGGACCTCTTGACGGGGGCTTCTTGACGGGCGGCATGGTGAGAGTCGATTTGATCCAAACCGGCTCGGCTGCTCGGGAAAAAACGAGTTGAGATGTTGTAAATTTACGGGGCACTCCGCGAGGCGCGTTGGCTGTCGCGCCACGGCCGCCGCGGTGAAAACTATCCGTGCGGCGATGCGGGCCGCTCTGGCCTCGGTGAGGGTGACGACCGCGACGTGCGGCGCGCGCGCGTCGTCGATCCCCGCGTCGGCGCCGGCTCGAGGCTTCCGCCCCGCCGCCCGCCGCTCATTACGACCCAATCCCTCCCAACGACGAGGGTTCGCCGCGGGCGGGGTTCTTCCGCTCAACCCGGAACGACGCGCGCGCATCGACGGCCTCACGGGCGCCGCCACCGGGTTCGGCTCCGGCCCGCTCTCCCCAGACCGACTCGGACCCGACGGCCGCGTCGTATCCCTCGGCGCGGACACCCTCATCTTGGGCATCGAAACCTCGTGCGACGACACCGGCGCCGCGGTGGTCACCGGCGACGGGCGCGTGCTCGGCGAGGCCAAGGCGTCGCAGGACGCGATCCACGCGCCGTGGGGAGGCGTCGTCCCCAACCTGGCGCAAGAAGCGCACAAGGCGGCCATCGACGACGTCGTCGCCGCGGCACTCCGGGACGCGGGAGTGGCCGCCTCCGATTTATCCGCGGTGGCCGTCACCGTCGGCCCGGGCTTGAGCATGTGCCTGCGCGTCGGCGTCGTCGCCGCGCAGGACGTGTGCGCGCAACACAATATTCCGATCGTCCCCGTGCACCACATGGAGGCGCACGGCCTCGTCGCGCGGCTCGCGGGCGGCACCGAGCGCGTCAAATTCCCGTTCCTCGCGCTGCTCGTCTCGGGCGGTCACAACCAACTCATCTTAACCCGCGGCGTAGGCGACCACGTCATCTTGGGCAGCACGCTGGACGACGCGTTGGGGGAGGCGTACGATAAGACCGCGAGGTTGTTGGGTCTGGACGTGGGCGGCGGCGGCGGCCCGGCGCTCGAGGCGTTGGCCGTGGAGGGCGACGAGAACGCGTACAAGTTCCCGGTTCCGCTGCGACGACGTAAAAATTGCGACTTTTCCTACGCCGGGCTGAAGACCGCGGTTCGTCTGGCGGTGGAGCGGGACCTCGGCGTGCCGGAGGGGGACGCGGCGTTCACGGCGGTGTGCGCGCCGGGGCAGGTTCCGCGGCCGGAGCACGCGCGGGTACTTACAGAGGCTGGCATGTCGGACGAGGCAGTCGAGGCGAGGCATAAGACGAAGGCGGACATCGCTGCTTCGTTCCAGAAAGCCGCCGTGAAGCACCTGGAGGAACGGACCAAGCGCGCGGTGGAGTGGGCGGGCGACGTGCTGAACGAAGGCGAGGGGACGCGCGGGATGGCCTCCTTGAGCTGCATCGTGGTGGCGGGCGGCGTCGCGGCGAACGCGACGGTGAGGGAGTCGCTGTCGGCGGTTGCGAGCGACGCGGGGCTGCCGCTGGTGACGCCGCCGGCGAAGTGGTGCACGGACAACGGCGTGATGGTGGCGTGGGCGGGTGTCGAACGTCTCGCGCTGGGACTCGCGGAGGAACCACCCGCGCCGTGGCTCGGCGGCGACGGCGACGGGAAGGACGGGGGTGAACGGCGGGAGGTGCCTCTGTTGCCCCGGTGGCCGCTCGGTTCCAGGGACGAGCGCGCCACCGGCGAGACGAAGAGTTCGAAGAAGAAAGGGATGGCGGCGCCGCTGACGCCCGCGGGGGGCGAGGCGAGTGACTTGGTGGCGCCCGGGATCCCTTAGTGTCTTAGTGTGTAAGCCGCGTGTTGAGCGTGTGAGTGCGGTTGTCCCCTCGAGCTCGTTCCCAAAAACAGGTCGGTTGACACGATTTAACTCGTGAAGTGACGGTTGGAGTGCCGCTGTTTTGGGCAACGGTCATATAGCCGAAAGAAAGCAATTTTCCCTTCGTTTCCCCTCGGCAACGGCGAAAACCACGGTTTACCAAATCCAAGAGTAATTGGGGTGCGAATCGTGTACGGCGACTAGTCAGAGGAGGCGCTGACCGTTCGCGTTCTTTGGCCGGACAGATTTCACGAGTTAGCCGTGAGCGAGTCGTTGTTTGCGCAGACGCAGCTGAGGAAAAGCGACTTCGTCCTTCCACGGCCACGGCCAAACACAACGCACGCGCACGAGCACGACCGCGGTAAACGCCGGCCACACTCGCGCGCGCAGACGCAAGAGAGTCCACGTATCGTGTATAACACCCGCGCAGTAGCTTGGGACGGCAGTCGCCTCGCACGCACGCGCGCTTCGCCGACGACCCGAATCTCGGCTTAACAGAGCAATGGCGGGGCAAACGGGCTCCGGCTCGAAGCGAGCAAACCCGGCTTCCGGCCGCGGCGCGCGCGCCACCGCGGCGCCCTTGGTGGAGGAGGACATGTCCAAGCTCGTGCCGTGTCCCATCATCACCGCGCACCCCAACGGCTTCGTCGAGAGGACCGAGCCGGAGAGGGAGACGCACGAAGTCCGGTGCGTCCCGTCGAACGTTAAACCTCGGGGAAATCTCGCGATGCGATGTTTCGCCGGGGATCCCACCCGGCCCCGAACTCCGGTCCCCGCCCGCCCCGCGCGCATCCCCACCGAGCCGTATCGGTCTTCACGATCCACGCACACATCACCACTGACGCTCCACCCGACTCCACCCCGATTCCCATCCAACAGCGCCTACAAGCTCGGTAAGAAGAAGCGCTCGTACAATCAGGTCGAGCTCACCTTCGACCGAGCCACCGCTGGGAGCTGGGCGAATGCCACCGAGGCCGCGCCGAACGGCGACGTGCTCGGCATCTACGAGGCGACCGAGCGCGGCTTCAGCATGGACGTCCCGGAGAACCTTCGCGACAGTGCGCTGGAGTACGAGCTCAGGCTGTACAACGGCACCAGCGTTCGCGCGCTCATCTACCTCGTCTACGCCGAGCCCCTGTCGCGCGGTCAGTCGGCATCTGCGGGCAAGTCCTCCAAGGGATTCACCGCCAACGGTTCCGCCGCCTTGACGGACAAGAACGGCAACACCTGGCTCCCCGTCACCCGCTCGCGCTGCGCCAAGGGATGCCAGGGACCCATCCTCAGCGCCATCCAGCGCTTCGGTAAGCAGGGCAGGACCCAGAAGGGCGCGCCGGGCGCCTCCGCGCCCGACGCCAACAGCAACGACAGGGACAAGTGGAAGGATGCGCGCAACCTCTTCATCTCCATCGACGAGGCGTCCAACCACGTCACGCCCATCGGACCAAACAAGTGCAAGATCTTCAGGTACGTCTCCGCGTCCGTCATCCCGTGCACTCGTCACCGCGCGCCCCGCCGCGGTCCGCGCGAGCGGCTCGCCCGTTGAGCGGACGCACTTTTCGCTCGGACCAACCAACGGATTTTTTCACCACCGTGTCACAATATATTCCCACCTGCGCTCACGCGCCTGACCTCGAATACCGTCGGATAAAACACACAGGCTGCTCTTCGGGATCTTCTCCGCGACCGGCGACGAGTTCCTCGGCTCCGGCGTGTCCGGCCCTATCCGCGTGCTGGCCAACAACGACGTGCCCAAGGGTGCGGCGTGCCTGCGCATCCGAAGCTCCATAAGCGGTGCGTCCCATGATAGATTCACCTCCGTTCAACACCCTTTACTCTCATCCCACATCCACGCACATCGACTGACGTATCCGAACCGGTATCTAACAGACTCCTGGAACGGCTGGAAGAACCCCGTGGTTCTCGACGCCGACGACGTGCCCGTCGCACCCTCGGAGGATTCATTCGCGCGACTGAACCCGGGATTGTCGAGCGCGAGAGTTAACGCGGCTCCCCCCACCGGTCTTCACACTCACACGGCTAAGCGCGGATCCTCTTACAGGATCGACGTCCGCTCCCCCAAGCGCATCAGGCACCCGCCCACGCAGCAGCGGCCTCACGCTCAACAGGAGGTGTTCCCGCGCCCGCCCGTCGAGCTCGCGCAGTTTCCCCACGATCTCTCGCACGGCGCGCTTGATTCCTTCTTCAAAGACGCAATCGCCGGCGCGGGCGGCGCAACCCCCGAGGGTGTCAACAAGAACGGCTTCGACGCCAGCATCTTCCACACCCCGCTCAACGAGCTCGGCGCGTCGCACCTCTTCGCCAACCACCGCGCGCACTCGTCCGCGATGCCCATCACCGGCCAGGACCTACCCCCCGTGTGCACCCCCGGGGGTGACTCGGCGCTCAAGAAGATCGCAGCCGCCGCAGACGTCCCGCTCATTCCCCCGCCCACCGTCGCCGGCGCGGGTGTCGGGAAGTTCACCCCGGCGCAGGCGGCGCTGCTCCTCAACTCGGGCGGCGCGCCCAACTCGCTCGGATCGCTCGGATCGCTCGGATCGCTCGGATCCGCGTTTAGGGACGCCAAATCCCCGAGGTCCGTCCACGCCAAGACACGATCAGTCACCGGCGCCGCGCGTAAGATGAAGGAACGCGCGGATACCGACGCGACGATCGACGCGAAGCACGCGGAGAACGCGACCGCCGCGGCGGAGGCTGCCGCCGCCGCCGCCGCCTCACCCGTCGTCGCCGCGCCCGCGACGAATGCCTTCGACTCGAAAGCCGGATCCAAGAACCCGGCGCTCTCGCCGCACAGCTGGCTCCTCTCCGTGCTCGGCTCCGGCTCCCGCGACGGCGCCATGCAAACGGCGATCGCGCAGGCTGTCCAGCAGAGCGAGATGAAGGGTGCCAACCCCAACGCGTTCACCCTAGGCGGCGCATCCGCGTCGCCGTTCACCGCCGCGCGGGAACAAGGGCCCAACACGGTGATGAACAACGCAGTCGCCGCGAGGACCGGCGCGCAGTCCGTCGCGCATAACGCGCAGCAGACGGCGGACGCGGCCGCGATGCCACCGCCCGCGATTCCCACCTTGGCGCACACCGTCGGCGGCGGCGTCGTCGGCGGGGCGCAAGCCGCGGATGACTTTGCCCTCTCGCGAGGCGCCCTCCTCGGCTCCCCCGCGGGTCTGGCCCCGACCCGGCTGCTCTTCTCGCCCGTCACCAACGCGAAGATCCGCGCCGTTCGCATGGGCGCGGACAGCGACGACGAGGACGGCGGTGTCATGGCCCACGCGTACGCCAACCCCAACACCGCCAACACGGCTTTCAAGGGGACCGCCGTGAAGCAAGGCGGCGCGGATCCGCTCGGACCCGCCGAGGCTTGGATGTCCCCGTCCAAAGCCGCCGCCGCAGCAGCCAATCAAGGACCCACGTACGTCCGCAAGGCACACTCCCTCGCCTCCATCACGGACCGCATCGTCGCCGAGTTTGACGAGGCCAACTGCGAGAACAACGCGAGCGCAGTGCAGACGGAGGGTGGCGGGTCCACGGCGCAGTGGGCGGGTAACGTCGCCGTCGATACCCTCGCCGAGCGCCTGGGCGTCAAGCGCCGCCGCCTCTACGACGTCATGAACGTCCTCGAGGCGTGCGGCGTGACGGAGCGCATCAGCAAAGGCGCGTGCAAGTGGCACGGCGCCACGCGGGTCAACGCCGTGCTCGGGAAGATTCTCGAGGAGGCTCCCGCGGTGATCGCCGCCGCCGAGGAGGATGGCGCCGCCGGCGACGCGTCCTCGCTCAAGGCGCTGGCGTGCCGGCTCATGCAGCACGTGGGATCCGTCCCTGCGGACACCGCGATCGCCTTTGACGCGTGTGTCGCGGCGATGAAGCTGGGTGGCGTCCCCGCGCCGGACGCGCCGGGTGCGCACGGAACTGGCGCGCTCGCGGGTGCGGCGAGGCGGCTGCACGACGTGGCGTCCATTCTGATTCGCATCGGGGTTTTGGAGTTTGTCGAGCAGGAGGGCAAGACGAAGGGGCGCGGCGAGCTCAAGTGGCTGGGCGCCGAGCAGGTTACCAAGCGACTCGCGGAGGGTGCCGCGGGCGCCGCGGTGGAGAAGGGCTACGGTACCGGCGCGCAGCAGGCGGCGCTCGAGAGAGCCGCCGCCGCCGCGGCGGCGCAGCACAAGTCCGTCCTCGGCCAGGTTCCCCTGGACAAGAAGTGGGACGCCGCCAACGCGCAGATTCCGAACAACGCGAACGCGGTGAAGGCTGCATCCAGGCTCTCTTCCTTCTTTCAGCGCGGAGCGGGCGGCGCGCCCGCGCCCGTCCCCATCCCCGCCGTCAACTTTGACGTCGAGGTTGGCAAAGGGAGCAAAAAGTCCAAGAAGGGTGGCCAGAGCGTCAAGTTCCGACAGGACGTCAACGCGGCGCCCAACTCGATCTTCTCCCCGCCCATGCACGGCGTCGCCATGAACCCGCGGGATACCGCGGCGGCTGCCGCGGCGCTCCTTCGTTCCCCCGAGTGGATCGCGGGTCTCGCGCAGGCTGCGTCCATGCAGTCCCCAGCCGTGGGAGCCCCCAACGCCAACGCCGCCGCCGCCGCCTCGTGGGCTAACCTCGACGGCCAATCCCCCGCGTTCGTCGCGCCCCTCCAGGCGCTCTACTCGTTCTACAGCACGGGCGCCGTCGGGCCGAAGACGATCGGCGGTGACCGACGCACGTCCGGCGCGTCCGAGGATCTCGAGGGTGGCATGTCGCTCTCGGGCCTCTCCGGGTTATCCCCAGCGCTCTTCGGCGCGTCGCCGGCGGAGGTGGAGGCGACGCTGAGCCGCGAGGTGATGCAGGCGGCTGCGCAGGCGGCGGTTCAGGCGGCGATCGCGGGGATGCAGCCGCCGGATAGCGTCGTCCGGGCGAAGATGGAGGGACGCACGACGAGGGCTGCCGCCACGCAGGAGTTTGCGGGGCGGTAGAGGTTGGGTACACGCGGGGAGGATGGAGATGGAGGTATCCTGTATCATACATTCACATCGGGGCCCGAGATGGGGGTTGGCCCACGATGGGGGTTGGGTTTGCCATTTGAACTCACACGTATTAGGACGAATGAAACGACTGACGAGTACTGTTCTAAACTAAAACAACGCCGGATACTCGCTACACGCTACTGGTATTCCCATCTTCGCGATATATCTTCGACGTGGTATTCCCATCGCGACGTCGGCGACGCGAGAAAGTGATTGGGTTCCTCCTGAAACACGAGCTCACTCCACGCCGCCCCAGGGCACCCGCTCTCCTTCGCCCACTCGAACATTTCCCTGTGCCCCCGGCGCGCCGCTTCCATCATCGTCTCGCCGTCCCAAGGGCACCCGGCGGCGTGTAGCCACTTCAGCAGCGGTAAGTGCCCTCCCTGCGCCGCGGCTGCCGACGTTTCCGAGTCCCAAGGGCATCCCTTCTCCCGACACCACACCAGCACCTCCATGTGACCGCCCTCAGCGGCGAAGGCGCACAGCACGTCCCACGGGAACGGACATCCGTTGTCTTTCAGCCACTCGAGCGACGACAGGTGCCCGCCTTTCGCCGCCGCCGCGCACGCCCGCCAGTTCCAAGGGCATCTCAACATCCTCAGCTCTTTCAGCACCTCGAGGTCCCCCACGGACGATGCGTGTTCGATGAATTTCCAGTGCATCCGCATGCCACGCGCGTGGGCCCACCGCACGCGTTGCGGGGTGTTGAGTAAGTCGCGCTCGTCGAACTTGAGCACCCAACGCTCGTGAGGCTCGTCGGTCGACGGGGGCTCGGTGCCGTGATTGCGAAATACACGCTTGTTCTTGTTCGGCCCGTCCGCGTCCCTTTCGCGCGTGAAGTGGTTCACGGTTCCGACGCGAGGGAGCCTCGATGCGAGGACCGCGCGCCTGACGCTGCTGCAAGTCCACGCGAGCATCGCGCGGTCGCACACGCTCAACCGTCGGAGCACCTCGCCGGCGAACACGTCCGGCAGGTCGACCGCCAAACCGCCCATGAGAGGCGACGACGACGCCGGGTCACCGCCCCAGTCCGAGGAGGCTCCTCTGACCGCCGCCTTGGACGTGGAGCTCTCATCCCCCGCCACGTGTTCGCTGGCGAGCATGCTCACCGAAGGGACCCAGGCGAAATTCGCTCCGTTGGTCCCCATCGCGCCCGCCTCGGGTGTGAGCCGAGGATAAATTGGAGGTGGCGAGACGACAAGTTTTAATTAAGCCTGGAATGTTCGTATTTATTACAGCCCTTGGATGCCATATCCCGGGGATTCAAACAAAAACCTGCAAGCGTGGCGCGCGCGTCGCCTGTACAGCGCCGCGACCGCGTCGCCGAAGAGAGAAGACAATAAGATACAGTGTCTCCCCGCCGTGATGCAAAAAACAATGATAATTCTTCCTTGGAAAGGAACGTGTCACCCCCATCTCTTAACCAGTCGGTCACGAGTAAGCGTGGCGCTTACTTGTCGACGTTGGCGATGTTGACGCGGAGCACGCGGCCGTCGACGTCCTGCCCATTGAGCTGGTTGACAACCTCCTCCGCCTCCGCCACGGTGGACATGGTCACGAACCCGAAACCCCTGGAGCGGCCCGTCTCGCGATCGGTGATGAGCCTGGAGTCCTCCACGGAGCCGAACTCGCCGCACAGGTCCTGGAGGTCGAGGTGGTCCATGCCCCAGGACAGGTTGCCGAAGTAAATCTTGCGGCCGTCGAAGTCGTAGCTGCGCTGGGGACGGTCGCCGCCCGCGCGGGGGGGACGGTCCTCGCGCGCGACGGAGACGTTGACGCGGATGGGTCTCCCGTCGACGTCGGCGCCGTCGAGCGCCTCGATGCACGCGTCAGCCTTGGACTGGTCGGCGACGGTGACGAAGCCGAAGCCGCGGGACCTGCCGGTGGCCATGTCGGTGACGACGGTGACGTCGGAGGCGCCGTACTCGCCGAAAGTGTCCTGGAGGACCTGGTCGTCGACGCCCCAGCTGAGGTTGCCTGGAATTGGTTGGATCGGGGGGTGAAAAGGTCAGTTACGCGATTTGGGCGGATCGGGGGGTCACGATCGCGACCCGAGGTGTTCACAGATGGCGGTTAAAGCGCCGATCGATGCTCGGACGACGCCGGAACGATGTGTTCTGGCGATTCGCATTGCCGTCGGGGCCGTGGAGGGCTCGCGAGGTGGTCCCGCGCGCGTGCGAAGCGCGAGCGCGTTCGTTAAAACGTCGGGAGATGAAAAAGGCACGGAACGGAACGCACCGACGTAGAGCTTGACGCCCTCCGCACCCGCGGTCTCGCCGCCGCCCTCGGCGGCAGCCTCCATGGAGAAGGCGGCGCGCTGCTGGCGGGGCGCGAACGCGCGGGGAGCGGCGATGCCGACGAAGCCACGCTGGGAGAGAGCGCGGACGTTGTGAACCATCGTGGGCGCAGCCGCCATGGGAGCGCGGACGGCGGACGCAGAGCCCGCGCGCGCGGTGGCCGCCACAGAGGGCTTGGCGACAATCATGCGAGCGGTGGTGAGAGCGAAAGAAGCCATCTTCCTACCAGACATGTAGTGTTGGATGGGTGCAGCGAGGGTATCGCTGGAGTGAGCGGCCAATGCGGTGAAGACCTAGGTTTAAGGCGGTCGGCATCGGCATCGACGTCACGCAAAATTTTGGGCCTCCCGTCGTCTACGTTTCGTAGTCAGAGTGTGTCTATTGCGATGGAATTAGGAAATTGCATAATTTGTGCGGACTATTAACTGTCTGAGTAAGCGCGTTTAAAACACGTTTCACCAAGATTACCTCCCGTCCAAAACGAAACAGATGGAGGACACTATTAACTGTGTCACATTCTCCACTGAGAACATGCTCGTGTTGTTCACACGCGTCGAGCTAACTCTCGTCGTCACTGCGCACCCATTCGCGCCTTCGCGATGTCCGTCAGACTGTGGTACCCCTCCGGAAACTTCCCAGGCAGCGCCCTGACCCCGCCGTTGAACGCCTCGGCCATCGTCGTCATCAACCCCAGCCCGTCCCGCGTGACGATCTCGCCAGCCTGCAGCTTGTACCCCGCGTCAGGGTCCCACTTCGGAGGCACGGGCTGCTCCTCCAACACCACGAAGTGCGGGCTGCTCCCCGCGGCGCCCTGGAACATCCGTTTATCGAACCTCCACCGCACGGCGCCGGTCTCATCGCTCAGTATGGGCGACCACGTGTAGTGCATGAAGGAAGCCGCTCCGAGTCTCACATCCGCGGGGGGCTGCACCATGAGCTTGTTGAACGGCACCGGCGGGTAGTGCACCCTCGTGCCCACCTGTGCGAGCGCAAAGTCGAACGCGTACATGTCACGAACCCACCCGAACACCTTCTTGACCACAGCGTTGTCCTCGCCAAACTCCACGAGATCCGCCCACGCCGGCGCGACTTCGCTCAGGTCGTCCACGTGCATCACCTGCGGCGCGTTGCCGCTCTGGGGGACGTCCTCCACCTTGGCGCCCTTCGGCCACACCCCTCGGCGCTCCATGAACTCTTTAAACTCGCGCGACGCCGGCATGGCGTCCGCGTGCCACGGGATGATGTACCCGAAGAGGAACCCTGTGAGACAAAACACGTCGTCAGTCGAATTGCTCATACGAGAATAAAAATAAACTCACCGTAGGAATGGCCCTTTGCGAGCATCGCGCTCGGCGGCGGCGACCTGACGAAGAGGTAGTCCGTCTCCGCCATGAGCACGTGCGAGCACCGTCGGGAGTCCGGTAACTCGGTCCACCGCGCGATGGCGCGAGCCCTGTCTTTCACGGCGTAGTCGCACCCGGCGTCGCACTCCGCGTGCGTGGGGTCGATTCGAATCGTGTGAATCTCGTTCACGAGCTCGTCGTCTTTGGTCCTGTGCAGCACGCGGGTGAAGTGCCTCAGGGGCGAACCGGGTTCCGCCGCAGCCTTGCGCCACGTCTGGTGAAACACGCGCGTCTGCCAGTTCATGTACGGCTGCCCGTTGCTCGTGATCATCGTGTGCAGGCAAAACGGTGGATCTTTACTCGAAGCTCCATCTTTACTCGAAGCTCCATCCTTACTCGAAGCTCCATCCTTACTTGAAGCGGATCCCGCTGCGTACCTCGGCTGCGTCGGGTAGAGCGCGCCCGACGTGAACGTGATCTTCACCGGATCATACGCCGGTGGCTGGTACGTCGTCGTCTTCTTCATCCAGCACGCCTTGGACGACGGGTCCCACACCCACGCGTTGCACACGACGTCGTTCTCCTTGCACGACTCGCAGCAATCCCGGGCGGTTTCTACGCGATTGGCGTTGCCGTTGGCGAGCACTCCTTTTGAGAGATCGCCCCAGTACTCGGTGTTTGGGGATTCGTGGCACTCGTCCTCCTCGGGCTCGTGGTACAGCGAGGGGTCGACGTCCAGGTCGTCGTCCGATGAATCCAGGTTGGCATCCTTGGCATCGTTGGCATCGTTGGCATCGTTGGCATCGTTGGCATCCTTGGCATCGTTGGCGCCGAGTCCGAGGGTGTGGTGCGACCCGAACTCGTCCTCCTCCATCAGCCCCTGCTCCACCAGCTTCGCCGTCGCGTCGACGTCATCGTCCCCGCGCGGGTCCACCCGCATGCTGTCGGTGTGTGACACGTCGTGTCCACGCGTCGACTGCCGCGCGTCGGTCGCGATGCCGTGCGCGGACCGATCGATCCCGAACTGATCGTGCGCGCCGCGCTTGTACTTCTCCAGGCGGCGTGCCTCCTCCGCCCATGAACCCCCGGACGCGGCGTGCAGGCTGATGAGTACGGCTGCGAAGGGAGGGAAGGGAGCGAGGTGAGTTCGTGGGTTCACGGGCGGATCGAGGGGCGGGGTATGATTTTCCTTCCGAGTAGGGGGAAGGGAGGGCGCTCACCGTAGCCGATCAGGCCCATCGCTGTCACGCCGCAGTAGACTATGAGCTTCGCCTGCCTCCGCTTCGACGCGGTGAACGGCGCCATGACGGCCCTCCTGTTCCGACCGCCGCGCCTCTGGCTTTGTAGCGGACTGCACCGAGAAATCGCGTGAAACTACAGCTTGGGCTGAAAACTACAAGTGATTTATTTATGGTATGAATTATTTATTTATTTAAAACCGTATGTGCATTTAGTGACATCAATCCGTCTTGCCCTTGAGGAGCGACTTGGGCGTGGGAATCATCACCGCCTTCGCCAACATGAACAAACCCCGCACGTTCTCAAAAAAGTTCAACCCGAAGAACATGTGGCACAACGCCTTACAGAACGGGAACGCGCAGTGCTGCACGGGGTACTGCAGCGGAGGAGGGATGTCAGTGCGGATACCCGGGATACCGTCCACGACGACGGACTTAACGTTGCAGCACCCGCGAAGGCCCTCGATGCCCGCGAAGCGATCGAACCCGCTCTCCTTGACGCCGCCGAAAGGGAGCGACTGCGCCATGTACGTCGCGCAGAAATCGTTGATCGTGGTCATCCCCGCGTTGAGCTGCGCCCCAACCTTGAGCGCCCTGCGTTTGCTGCCGAAGACGTTGGAGCCCAAACCAAAGTCGCACTCGTTCGCGAGAGCCACCGCCTCTTCGTCGCTGTGGATCTTGACGATGGATAAAACCGGGCCGAACACTTCCTCCTTCATGATCGTCATGCCGTGCGTCACGCCCGTGAGCACCGTGGGCGGGTAGAACTGGCCGGGCGCGTCGGGGTCGATGGATCCCCCGCATTCGACCTTGGCGCCCTGTTAAAGAAACACGATGTCAGTATGTATAATTGCCCATACGTAAATAAAAAGAAACTCACCTTAGCGACGGCGTCGTCCACCAAGCTCTGCACGTACTGCGCCTGGTTGGGCATGCACATGGCGCCGCAGTCCACGCCAGGGGACAGCGCCCACCCCTGCCGCAGCTGGTTCGCCGCCTTCATCACCTGGGTCACGAACCGATCGTGGATCTTCTCGTGGACGTAGAACCGCTCGGCGCCCGCGCAGTTTTGGCCGCAAGACTGAAACGCGCCGCGGAGCGCCATCGGGACGCACTGCGAGAGGGCGGCGTCCTCCAAGACGATGAACGGGTCCTTACCCCCGAGCTCGAGGACGACGGGGGTGAGGGTCTCCGCGGCGGCCTTCATGACCATCCGACCGACGCCGGTGGATCCGACGAAGACGACCTTGTCGGTGCCGCCGGTGACGAGCGCGTTGCCCTGTAAACAAAACATGACATCAGTCTAATAGCCCATGCGATGATTAAAATAAACTTACCGCTTCACCGTAGCCGTGGACGATCTGCACGAGGTCCTCGGGGGCGCCGCATGCACGCAGGCACTCTTTAATGGCGCGGCCGTAGTAGAGCGAGGACCAGGAGGCGTACTCGGAGACCTTCACCACCAGCGCGTTACCCGCGAAGACGTTCGCGAGCAGCGGGTTGAAGACGTTGTGGAAAGGGTAGTTCCAAGGGACGATCGCGCCCATGACTCCGACGGGGTGGTACTCCACCCTGGCGTTCTTGTAGAACATCATGAGGCCGGAGGATCTCTTCTCGGGCCGGAGCCACCGCTCGCCCTCCTTCAGCAGCCACTTGCACTTCTCGAGGGTGACGATGACCTCGCCGAACGCGGCGTCCACGAGGGGCTTGCCGGAGTCGCGCGCGGAGACTTTGCAGATTGTGTCTTGATTCTCGAGGACGAACCTGTTGATGGTCTTGATGAGCAGGCGGCGCTGCTTGAACGAGGACTTGGCCCACTTTTTCTGCGCGATGCGGGCGCGCTCGATCTTGATCCGCACATGCTCCGCGTTGTCCGCGGGCATGTCCGGCCCGAGCATATCGAGCGTGCCTGGATCGTAGCACGGGATCATGTCCTTGGGAAACGGCGTGCCGGGCTTCCAGCGCTTGCCGGGCACCCCCGCCTTCTCCTCCTTGGTTTGCTCGACTTCGATCTTCGGTACCCACTCGTGCGTGATGAGTTTGTAGATGGCGAAAGCGAACGCGAAGAGGATGAAGTGGCCGATGCGGCTCATGGTGTCCTGCGCCTGGGCGAAGGCGACCACATCGGAGATCGCGGTGATCACCTTGGATAACGCGAGGAGAATCTGCGGGTGGACGAGTTCATCCAGCGCGGCGAAGACGACGACAGACGGCGTAGGCATCGTGTCCGTGTGTGGAGACGAGACCGGAGGACGGAGAGTGTGTGGGGGTGCGAACGTGCGGGTCCGCGACTCCCGATCTGGCGCCGTGTTCGAACAATTCCAGTGCCAAGTGTCAGGCTGCGGCCAAGTCTGCTTGTTGGATTTTGCACCCTGGGTCTCACTCGTGGCCGGCGCGACCTGGCGGGTCACGGTGGTCGCGCGAGCCGACGACGGCGGCTGGGTCACCGTGTAGACATCGTCGATGATGTCATCTCTTCAAGAACGCGTCGCGGGGTTCATGTCGCAGCCGTACTCGTATCCAACAGCGGCGATGGGCGTCTTCCTGCTCGAGCTCATCCTCACGCTCGTGGCTCCCAACTTTAAGAGGCTGTTCCTGCCAAAGTACGGCAGACGGCACAGAGCTATGGGTGCGGTGTACATCACGATGCTCATCGTCGGACTCGTGGACATCGCGGCGCGCGTATCGTCGGGTGGGGAGGGCGCGGGACGCGACAACGGGGGCTCGGCGTTCATCGCGTCGGGGTTCCCGCTGGACCGCCCAGGGCGCGTCGCCTTCGACATCTTGCTCGGCGTCGCGGGCACGGCGCTGACTCTCACCGCCGCGTACGACTTCAAGCACGCGCACACGGAGGACAGGGTGCAGAACAAGGCGAGCGGGCCGCTGGATCCCGACCAGACGGTCACCCACGAGGAGATGCTCGAGCACTCGTTCTACCAAATGCTGAACCTCTGTCAGATAACCTTTCTGCACCTCACCGCCAGGCTCGACGAGCGGGACCGCGCGATTGGAAGGCGACACATGAGCCTCAGGAGCTTAGCTCCGAGGCTCGCGTTACTGGCGGCGGTCACCGCCCCGTGGGTGCTCCGCGGCGCGTTCCCGACGAACCGCTTCTCGGACAACTACGATAAAAAAAAAGGCCGAGATCCTTGGGGAGTGACGTCGACGCTGTATAGGATGAAAAAGTACCAGTACGTCTTCTACAAGCACGCCTTGCTACACGGACTAAACGTCGGAGTCGTTATCGACGGGTTCAACGGGCTTCGGAAAGTGCCGCCGACGCCGACGATAAGTCTCGTGGACGCGACTTCGTTCCGGCTGTACTGGCTGGGTCTAAACGCGGCGTACGTGATGGAGTTCTTCCTGCAGACCCTGGTCAAGCGTGGGTACCTACGCCAAGGGCGGATGCTGCGTATGAACCAGTGCCTGATGTGTATCTCCACGGCCGCGGCGCTCGCGGTGCTGAGGCACACGTCCATCGTTGGGTCGTTGATCAGCCTATCGGTCAACTTTACGAGACTGGGCGGAGAGTGCGGGGGCGTCGCGCTCGCGGCTGCCGCGGCGGCCGCGTGGAGGATGTCCCCGGCGTCGACGGAGTACGGGTACGGCGGGTTCCTCGCGGGGTACGATGCGGTCGAGGACGGGCACGTGTGCGTGTGGACCTTAGTGTTGGCGGCGGTTCCCCTGACGCTGCTCGAGCGGGCGGCGAGGAGAGCAATTGGGGAGTTCAGTTCGAGGCGGGGCGCAAAGGCGAAGGAAGAGTAACTCTTAGCGGCGGACGGTCAAGTATAAGTAGCGATTGCGTGTTGACATAGTTCAAGCATTGATTAAGATATTAACAATCAAATGTTCGTTTGACATTGTATGTATCGAAGGCGGGGCCCCGGCGCTCGCCGCGGGAAATGTTCCCGCGCGCCTCAGCCGAACCCCTAGCCTTTACCCACAACTCACACGCCGGCGCTCGCCGGCACAACTCCAGACCTCCGGTCGCGCAAACCCTATCGCGCCCTCGCCCTAATAACCTTTTCTTCTTCACCAAAAGAATCTAAGAAACACCGCCCTCTAGTGCACCGTACCGCCAATTTAGGCGGCGGCGGAGGCACCCGCGACGAGCTCGATGATCTCGGAGGTGACCTTGGCCTGGCGCACGCGGTTGTACTCGAGGGTGAGGCGCTTGGACAGGTCCTTGGCGTTGTCGGACGCGGAGGACATGGCGTTCATGCGCGCGGCGAGCTCGGAGGCGAGGGACTCCTGGAGGGCGCGGAGAATCTGGGAGTTCATGTAGAGGGGGAGGAGCGCGTCGAGGATCTGGTTGGGGTCCTGCTCAAACTGCATGACACCCTCGAAGCCGGCAACCTCCGTCTCCACGGGGGTACCCTTCACGGCGAACTTGCCATCCTCGGAGGTGAGGGTGAACATGATGTCTTCCTTGGCGTCGAGGCATTGACCGTTGACGTCGCAGATCTCGCCCTCCTTGGACATGGGGAGGAGGGTCTGGATGGACGGGTCGGCGGCGATGAGCGACACAAAGCGCGAGTACACGAGCTCAACCTTGTCAACCTCCTCGCCGACAAACTCGGAGTAAACCTCGTCGGCGATCGTCTGGGCCTCCTCGGTGGTGGGGGACTGGCCCATGTCGAAGCGCTTGACGATGTCGTACTGGGGGCGGCGCTTGAAGTAGACGCCGCCCTTCTTGCCGATGCACACGAGCTTGCACTTGACACCCATCGCCTCGAGCTCGGCGACGCGAGCCTCAGTCTTGCGGATGATAAAGTTGTTGAAGCCGCCGCAGAGACCGCGGTCACCGGTGCACACGAGGAGGAGCACGGTCTTGACGGGGCGGACGTTGCAGAGGGGCACGTCGACATCCTCACCCGCGAGGCGGGTGTTGATGGCGAAGAGCACCTTGACGAGGCTCTCGGAGAATGGGCGCGCGTTGATGACGGCATCCTGCGCGCGGCGCACCTTGGCAGCCGCGACGAGCTTCATCGCCTCGGTGATCTTCTTGGTTCCGTTGACGGAGGCGATGCGGTCACGCATTTCCTTGCCGGACGCGTTTCTCACCTGTGCGTCGGAAGGGAGTGGAGGGGGGGAAAAGGTGAGCGACGGATCGTGGTTTTTTTTTCGCGCAAGGGTGGTATCTCAGGCCCTATCCACTCCGTCCGGCGGAGGGACCGGGTCGGACGGGGCGTCGCGCGGGGTGACCCGAGCGATGCGACGACCCACGACGCGGCGCGTTGACGTGTGGACACCACGTAGGTAGTATCCCAGGTCGATGCGCGCGTGTCGCGGTCGCGCGTCGCCCAGATCGCGCGCCTTTCGCCCGGACCCACGGTCGGGAGAGACCGCATCCGGATATACCGCTTCGAAAGACCCTCAAAACCCGTGGTGTGGGCCTGCCGGACGCGCCCGGCAGACGCCACGGGGCGCCGTGCGATCGTCAAGTACGGTGCCCGGGAGTGGCTTCACATCCTCGGGATGTCGGTACCGCCGTCGGATCGCATCTTCGCGCGACGCGAGCTAGGAATCGTCACGCACCTGGAGGGAAGCGCGGCCGCCGGCAACAGTCTTGGGGGCCACGGCAGAGACGCGGGAGCCGGAGAAGGCGGACTTCTTGGCGCCGAAGGCGACGGGCGCCTTGACGGCGGCCATGTTCATGGTGACGGCAGCCATTGTGCTTTGGTCGGTGCGATGGACACTGACGCGAGCGTGCGAGTGAGGCGTGCGGTTATGGCGCTCGCCGGAGGTCCGGCCTCGCTTATTTTTTCCGCGATTAGCCAGGAAAAGCCGGAGAAGTGGCTCTTTGGCTCTCGAGCAATTGCTTATCCGATGACGCGACCAATCAGAGTCACGAAACGCGTTCGGAACGGCGCGTGGCGAGCACGGCTTTTCATCCGGGAGTCAGTCCATCGCGAACCGGGTGGTATTTGTTGAGTTAATCTTGGTCTAATGTGGGGGAGTCTATAAAATACGGGTTCATAAATGGGCAGTTGAATGTAACATTTTTCGATCATGACAGAGTGGCGGGAGCACGATCCTGTGCTCTGAACCTCTGATCAAACGGGATATTTACCAGTGAGATTTTCAGGTTTTAGGTTGCAAAGTCGATGAGACGCGTCCGGACATCGATCAACGTCGACCGCGCTTCGCTTTCAAACCCGCCGGTCGAATCGCTTTTTCAATCGCTTTTGCAACGCCGGTCCAGAACTGCTCCGACGAGGGTGCCTTCCAACAACTCGTCACTCACTCCAGCGCAGGCATTGGACAGCGCAGGGCACACACGGAGGGACCCTACACTGAGGAGATCGATGTCCGCCACGCTCAGCGCCCTCAACGGCTTCCGCGCCGCCTCGCGAGCCATCGACAAGTACGTCTTCCTCAGGCAGCTGCAGCACACGGACGCCGCGGTGTTCTACCGGCTCCTGGTGAACAACGCCATGGAGATCATGCCGTACGTGTACACCCCCACGGTGGGCGAGGCGTGCCAGACGTACCACAAGCTCCCCATCGCGCAGCAGGGCGTGTACATCACCGCAGAGGATAAGGGCAGGGTTGGCGAGGCGCTGAGGTCACGGGCGCCGCCGTCGCTGGCGGACGACCTCAAGGTGGCGGTGGTGACGGACGGCGAGCGGATCTTGGGCCTCGGCGACCTCGGCGCGGGAGGCATGGGCATCGCCGAGGGTAAGATCTTACTGTACAGCGTGTGCGCGGGGATCCGGCCGAACCAGTGCCTGCCCGTGTGCATCGACGTGGGCACCGACAACAAGTCGCTCCTGGAGGACCCGACGTACAAAGGCCTGCGAAGGGAACGGCTGAGGGGATCGGAGTACGACGAGGTGGTCGAGGAATTCATGGCGGAGATGCGCTCGTGGCAGCCGCGGTGCCTCGTGCAGTTCGAGGACTTCGGCAACACCAACGCGTTCAGGATCCTGGAGAGGTACAGGCGCCAGCAGCCGTGCTTCAACGACGACATCCAGGGCACCGCGTGCATCGCACTCGCGGGGGTGCTCAGCGGCTTGAGAGCCACCGGGTCGGATCTATCCGATCAACGCATCCTATTCTACGGAGCCGGCGAGGCGGGCGTGGGCATCGGCGAGCTCATCGCCATGGCGCTCGAAAAACGGGGCATGTCCCACCACGACGCCATGAACAGGTGCTACTTCATGGACAGCAAAGGGCTCGTGTGCAAGCAGCGGCTGGATGCGCCGCAGACGCCCAAGCACGCGCTGCAGCCGCACAAAGTCGCATTCGCGCACGACGTCCCGTACCAACCGAACCTCGCCGCCGCGATCGACGCGCTCAAACCCACGGTGCTCATCGGCGTCTCCACCATCCACGGCGCCTTCGACGAGACGATCGTGCGGAAGATGGCCGCGCTGAACGAACGCCCCATCATCATGCCACTGAGTAACCCCACGTCAAAGGCGGAGTGCACGTTTGAACAGGCGGTGCGGTGGAGCGACGGACAGGTGGTCTTTGCGTCGGGGAGCCCGTTCCCGCCCATGAAGTACGGCGGCCGGACCTTGTATCCGGCGCAGGCTAACAACGCGTACGTGTTCCCGGCGTTGGGACACGCGGCGGTGCTCGCGGGTGCGAAGGAGGTGACCGACGACGCCTTTTTAGCCGCGGCGGAGGCGCTCGGGACGATGACGACGGAGAGCGAGCTGGCGGACGGCAAGCTGTTCCCCGACTTTGACTCGATCCGCGCCGTGAGCCACGACCTGACGGCGAGGGTGTGCGAGCTGATGGAGCGGGACGGTGTGGGTACCAAGCCGGCGGGAGTGACGGACTGGAGAAAGTACGTGGACAGCCAGTTCTGGGAGCCCGAGCCGGAGACGTTGTCAAAGCTATGATGTCACCTTCAACGCTATTTTTTGGGATACGATATTACAACGCTCTGTCCCCTGTTTCGTCTACATCTTCCCGAGTTTCACCCCTTCCCAGCTGAACCGCTGCCTGTGGTTGCAGTACCCTTGCGGTCGTTTCTCCAGGTAACGCTGGTGGTCCTCGTGCGCGGGGAAGAACACGGTGGCGTCCTCCACCGCGGTGTTGACTAGTTTCCCCGCAAAGTCTTTGATCTCCCCCGCGTCTAGCGCCTTTTGTACCTTAGCCTTGACCTTCTCCGCGGTGCGTTTCTGCGCCGCGTCGTGGGCGAACACCACGCTGGCGTACTGCGGGCCGTGATCGTTCCCTTGGCGGTTCTTCGTGGTCGGATCGTGGAAGGTGTAGAGGTGCTCGTTGAGTTGCTCGAACGTGCACACCGATTTATCGTACACGATCTGCACCACCTCGACGTGGCCCGTGCGCCCGGTGCATACCTCGTTGTACGTGGGGTACTCGCCCTCCTTGGGTTGTGTTGGACCCATGAAGCCCACCGACGTGGCGCGGACGCACCCGGGGCACTTCGTCTCCATGTTGTCGGCGAAGTACTTCTCGGTGCCCCAGTAGCAACCCGCGCCGAAGGTTGCGCGCTGCAGGTTGGGCTCGGACTCGGCGAGCGCCGCGAACTCCGTGTCGGTGGTCCGTTTGGTGGGCCAGGATTTACCGGGGATACCGAGATCCGCCGCGACGCGGCCGGCGACGTTGCCCATGGTCACCAGAAAGACGACGAGGACGAGCGGCGACGTGGACGCTGCGCGGGTCATAATGATTAGGTCGGCAACAAAAAGCATTCATTTGCTGAGTCACGATGGCGGGCGACGACGAGGTCGGCGCGGTGGTCTCCCGCCTGAACGACCTCATACGGCGATGGTCGGACCCGCACAGTCCACTGAAAGTCAGACCGAAGGACGTCATACCCGACAGCACCAACAGGGAAGGGACCCTGGTGTCCATCGAACACGCGCACGGCATCGCGCTCAGCATCCTCAAAGACGGCTTCAGTGACGCCCACGAGGTGCCGGTGGTGGTGCGGGGTGAGGCGTTCGCGACGCTGCGGGGGGACGCGTACGGGCGATGGAGAAGGTTCGTGCGGGAGAACGCGGCGGTGATGCCCCCGCTGCGGAGCAAGCGGTCCTGGGCGCGGAGCAGGGTCGCATTTACCACCCTCGGCTCGTCGCACCTCAACTTAGCCCTGCGCCTGGTGGAGACCGACACGCCGAGCGTGTTCGGCCAGGAGATTCACTACGCGGACGCGCTCGAGCGGTCGGAACGGCTGCGGGACGGCGTGAAGAACGGACTACGCGCGGTGGTGCTCAGGGACGAAACCCCGTCGCCGGTGCGAAAGGAGATTTCCCTGGCGCTCAACAAAGCGTCGCTGCTGGGCTTCAGGCTCGGGGACGACGGCGTGGCGACGCGGGACGCGAGCCAAGCCGCGGCGTCGTCCACGGCGTCCACGAACGGAACCGCCGAGAAGGAGCTGTCCATGTACGAAGCCCTGAGTCGCACGCTGGACAGCGAGGAGCTATCGTCGCTCGCCAGGATCAAACACGGCATAGATTGGGACAGAGCAAAGGTGGGGTACAAGGACGGCGACGCGGGCAGGGAAAAGAAGAGACCGAACGCGTACAAGTCGCGGGGGTTCACACGAGCCAGGCTGTAGTGACAATGGAGCCTCCGTGATGTATCATATCATATTTAAGAGTAGAAAGAATCGTGTTTGCGTCCTATTTGCGCTTGACCTTGACCCGCTTTCGAGCCGCCGTCGTCGCGACTTTCGTCGTCGCCTCGACGAGGGCGGGGATGGGCAGACCACCCCGTGGGCGCCTGAGCACGTGCATCAGACCCACGACCACCGTGAACAGGTTCAGCGCGTTCGCCTGGTGCAAACTCCCGAGGCTCACCGGCACGTGGTTCAGCAACGCGGAGATACCCAGCCCGACCTGCGTCAGCGTGACCAAAATCGAAGCGTCGAGCAGCGCCCTGGCGCTCGCCGGCAACCGCGGGTTAAACCTGTGCGCGCCCCACACGTACGTCACCGCCGCGAGCGTGGACAGAGCCAGGACCCTGTGATCGAACTGAACCGCGGCGGTGTTCTCGAAGAAGTTCCTCCACCCGAATCGCTCCCACAAGCGCCAGTACTCGTCCGGCACGAATTTCCCATCCATCAGCGGGAAGGTGTTGTACGCTCGACCCGCGTCCATGCCCGCGACGTACGCGCCGCTCAGCGCGGTGACCCCCACGAGCGCCGCGAGTGGATGCGTCGCCATCCTCGCGCTCCTCGCCGCGGCCATCACGGTGTTGCCAAGATCCACTCTCCCACCGGCGTACTCCGCGGCGTATTTAGCAACCGAGTTATGCGGGAACCACACGTTGAACGTGGTCCACAGCATGGCGACGTATATGGTGAACGCGCCGGTGAGGTGCGTGGCGAGCCTGTACGGTGACACCCGCGGGGCGTTCATCGGGTTATCGGGATCCTCCACCAGGCCTGATTTGACCATCCACCAGCCGATGGCGCCTTGAGCCAGGCCGAGGCCGAAGAACGTCGCGAGTCGTCCGGCTAGCTTACGCGTGACCCAACGTCTGGCGCCGAAGTACGCCAAGGGCAGGACGAAGTACCCGCCCAGCAGCCGGCCCCACTGCCTGTGTCCCCACTCCATCCAGTAGATGAACTTGAAGTCGTCCAATTTCATCCACGTGTTTGTCTTTTTGTACTCGGGCGACTCTTTGTACTTTGCAAACTCGGCGTTCCAATCCTCCGGCGTCATCGGGGGTTTCTCCACGAACTTCCAGTCCGTCATGGACAGCCCAGAGCGCGTGAGCCGCGTGACACCTCCGAGGACGACCATGCTGTACACCCAGGCGCACCCGCCGACCAGCCACCACCCGACCGCTCGCTCCGCGGCGGGTCCTCCGTTGACCAGCGGATGGGCGGTTGGTGGTGCGGAGGCTGCGGTGACGGAGGAGCCGAACGCGCGGCGCGTGGCGGTGGCCAGCATCGAAATCTTGGACGCCGCCGGAGCCTTGGACGCCGCCGCCTTCGTCGACGTGAGGTACGCGCGCCACGCGTTGTGCCCGGCGCCGGCCACCGGATCGACCCGACGAGCCGCGATCGAACGCGACGCTTGGGCGGATCCGACGACGTCCGCGATGACGTTCCTGAAACTCGACGCGCGCGCCTGCCCTGTGCTCCACACGGACGCGTTTCGAACCACGAGGGAGGTCGCGATGCCACCCGCGGGAGTCGGCGCGACCCCCGACGCGGCGGCGCGGTGCGCGAGCGCGCCGAGCGCCCGCGCTGCGCTCCTCATCGGCGCGGCCATGACTGAAGACGACGACGTCATCGAACACGTGGCTGACAACAGGAGATTTGGCACACCGGGATATTTTCACCCGCGCCGGCGCCGCCTCCGACTACGTGTGTCACACTACCTAACGACGAGTCACTACTCGCGACGCTCCACCCTGATCACGCACCGCCCATCCCCCGCCCCGAGCGACTCCGTCCGTCTCACGGACACGCCGTGCCGCGGTGGTACCTTACGGAACCAAGGCTCGCCGTCCACGGCGCAGCAGGTCGCCGCCGCGAGACCCGGCACGCCCTCCGCAGCGAACAGCGAGTGGTACAAACACCGCGACGACTCCATCACGTACACGGCATCGCCATCGTCGTGGCCCGCTGACCCGGGTTCGAGGTCGGGGCTGGACGCAGGGGCGTACGTCCTCCCGAACCTATCCGGCGACATCGCCGCGGAAACTCGTTGTTGTTCACGCTCGCCGCCGCCGCCGCTCGCGTCGTCGCTCACCACTCTCCACGCCCATCCCCGGTCGCCGTGGTCGTACGCGAGCGCGCGCACGATGCGCACCGCCAGCGCGAGCGGGTCCCGCGTCATCATCATCGCGGTCGCGACGCCGGTGCCCAGCATCGAGCTCGCGAGCGCCTCGGCTCCCTCGTGCTCCCTGATGATGCGCACCAGCTTATCGTGGTCGGTGAGGTACGGGGATAGGGCCTGGTGCGTGGCGAGGACGCGGCACGCGCGCGAGACGTGCGATGCGTCCCTGTCGTCGCCGCCCGATGCGTCCTCACCGGCGTTCTCTGATCCTCGCATCCACGCTCGGTCACCGAGGTACTTGGCCCGCATCTGTTTGGTTCTGGACTCGATGTCAGCCACGAGCGCCTCTTCCCTACCCCCGCCGCTGGTTCTATGGTTGCTCCTCAGCCTGGCGAGCATACCCCTCCTCCACCAGGCGTGTGCCAGGTCATCCAGCCACCTTCGCGCGCCACCACTCAGCCAGTGGGCGCGAGCCATGGCGAGCCCAAGACTGCAATCCTGCCCGCGAAAACATCGGAAGTGCCAAAACTTGCAAAATAGTCGTTAGAAGATGCGTAGGCACACCTGCGTGCACCGTCACCATGCGGCGGGGCGACACCGACGATGACGAGGGTTCCGCCCCGACGGTAGCCCCCGGCACCATGGACGACCTCGACGACCTCGCGGCGGCGCTCTCCGGCATCGAGCTGGCCTCCAAGGCTCCCGAGAACAGGGAGGGAAGCGCGGCAGATCCCGATACGATACTCGCGAGAGCTCTCGCGGGCATCGCGGAGGACGCCGCATCGACGCCTCCCCCATCCACGAAGGGGGACATGCCGCGCCGGTCCCCGAGACTCAAGCCATTCCCCAAGACCCCGGCGGGGACCGGAGGGATGGGAGACGGCGAGGAGTGGCGCAAGCCCAAGCTGGTGGTGCGTTACAAGCGCGAGAATGCCACGCCAGCGACGAGCGCGGCGAACACTCCGGAGAAGGAAACCCCGAAGGAGAGCTTCGAGACCGCGAGGGAGAGCTTCTCGGAGGTGAAGGAGGAGGAAGGCGGGCAGGAGGCGTCGTCGCCCGCGCCCGTGTCCGTCGCGACCCTCGCGTCGCGGTACGTCGTGGTCAAGCCCGAAGTTGACATCGTCAAGCCCGAGAAGGACATTGAAGACGAGAAGGACCAACCGAGTTCGGCGCCGAGCCCCGCGATCAAGTCCCATCAAGTCCATCGCAAACCCAGGAGCAAGGTCAAGACCAAGCCGAGGGACCCGAGCTCATTCGCGGCGTTCAGGGAGATGCGCAGGGAGGAAACCAAGGCGGAGACGGAGGCGGATCAGTTGGCGTCAATGCTTGAGACGAAGGTTTCAATCGCGGAGTTGGATACACCGTCGAGACGCGGGGGACGAAAGGCACCCGCGCGCGCGGTACGCTCGGGCGAGGACGTCGGCGTCGTCGGCCTGTGCTACAGCGACGTCATGGAGCTGCACGAGGGACCCGCCCAACACTTCGAACGGCCGGCGAGGCACGCGGCGACGGTGGCGAGGATGAAGAAAGACGGGCTGGAGGACAAGTGCGCGCTCATCGCCGCGAGGGAAGCCACGGACGAGGAGCTGCTGACGTGCCACTCACGCGAACACCTCGCGTACGTCGCCAACGCGTTCGACCACACGAGCGACGAGGCGGTCCAAGGGGTCGGGGACATCTACTGGACCGAGCACACCGAGCGGTGCGCGAGGACG
>Ga0209631_10001848_pt1 | contig 26167 bp, 32 predicted proteins | sample COG_08_FD_184752 | JGI IMG/M metagenome (GOLD analysis project Ga0209631, IMG submission 184752) | Pelagic Microbial community sample from North Sea - COGITO 998_met_08 (SPAdes) (version 2) | ecosystem: Environmental > Aquatic > Marine > Neritic zone/Coastal water | place: Helgoland, sampling... | reverse complement strand
GATGCCTTCTCCAAGAAGGTGTGGGGCAGGGAGATCAGGTTTGAAGAGATTGACTCAAGGTTCTTGGAGCAGTACAAGAAGTACAGAGGGGATCAAGGACTTGGTGTCAACACCATTGCCAAAGATCAGGCAGTCCTCAAGACGTGGATGAAGGAGTCATATCTCAGAGAAGTGCACTCCAATAAGCAGTGGCAAACAAAGGCCTTCCTCCCAAAGGAGATCAAGGTCAGGAAGCCAACTCTCACAGAGGAGGAGTTGCAGATCCTTGCAGATCATGACTTCTCTGGGAAGAACAGATTTGACATTGAGAAGACTGCCCTGAACCAGTGCAGGGATCACTTCCTTGTGGCATGTTGGACTGGTGTCAGGATCTCAGATCTGAAGAGGATGCCAGAGGTCATCAAGGATGCATGGAAGCAGAGTGGAGGGAAGTGTCCAAGGTTCTTGACTTTTGTGCAGGACAAGACCAAAGATGAGGTGACCATTCCAGTCATGCCTGAACTCTGCAAGGTGATCACCAAGTGGCAGGGAGACCTTCCTGAAGTGAGTGCAGAACAACAGATGAACAAGAAGATCAAGGAGGCATGTGAGATTGTCGGATTGGACAGAATGATTGATCAGATGTCAGGGAAGATGTCTGATGCAGGGAAGATCTCAAGAGTCCCATTGCATGAACTTGTCTCAAACCACACTGCAAGGAGAACATTTGCAACCAATCTCTACAAGAGAGGGAAGTTGTCAAACGGTCAACTCATGTCACTCACTGGACACAATTCAGAAGGTGCCTTCCTGAAGTATCTGGACATCTCACAATCTGAGATGAGCAAAGTGGCAGGGATGCAGTTGTTGAAGTCTCTCAATCTGTGAAGCAGAAGGACCTGATCCACTCTGCAAGATCCTTCTGTCTTGGGGCATATTGATCCCTCACTGGGACTCTTCTGTCATTGAGTTCCCTGAACAGATCTGTGACTCCCTGAGAGGTTAGATCAGGAGAGTAGATCCTTTGTAGAAGATGCAGGAAGTCTCTCTCATCTTCAATGTAGATCTGATCCAGAAGTTCATCCAAACGGAAACGGATGCCCTCAGGCACCCGATCCTCCAACTCCTCAAAGATGTCATCAATCCAATCAGGATCTGTGGACATCCTCGTCTTCTCCAAAGACTCCATGTTCATACATGTTTGTCACCTTCAGGATGGCCCTTGAGAGGGCACGTTTTTCAGCCATCTCCACAAGGTGCTTGGACATGCAGTTCTGGGGTGTGGCAGATCCAAATGTCTCAATTGAATAGTCATCCCCATCATGATCTGTCCTGAAGGCAAGTGCCTTCATCACTACAAATTCAGGTTCGCATTTGATGATGTCAAACTCAACCTTGATCTGGTTCTTGAATTGGATCTTTTCAATCCCTGCCCTCTTGATGATCGTGAAGTTCTTGTGAACAAAGATGTCATCCTTTGAGAGTCCGTTTGTGTTGAACAGTTTTCTGAGTTGTTCTCTCTCTGTCTCGTTTAATTTCATGTTATCTCATAAATTTTGCAATGGAGGATCTGAGTGATTCTCCTTCTGTTTTTAGTTTTTCAATTTCCTTCTGACACTCATCCCTTTGGATCATTGTCTTTGTGTGTGCAACTCTCTCCAGAATGGAGTTGTGGTTGCAGATGTTCCTCTCACCTTCCAGATCCTGAAGTGCAATCATGGCATGGTGCAATGTCTCAATCAACTCCTCCGTGTGTTTACGTTGTGAATTGTTTATCTCCTGCCCTGAGTCCTCCAGTGCACTGACTGCATTCTCCAGTCTGATCATTCCCACATGGCACTGAGACCTGATGTATATGAGGTCAAGTGGATTCCATTGATGTGTTGGATGGAAGTCTCCCACCTTCAGACTTCTATTGTTCGTCTTCATCCAGTGTCTCCTCTTGGTAGTTGTTGGTCTTCTTGTTGTAGTACAGAGTCACTCTCCCCAACTTCCCAACTCCCTTTGGTTTGGACTTCTGGATGACAAGCCATGTCTCTCCTGCATTCGTGTCAATCAATACCTTGCCAAATTTCAGTTGATCTGGAGATGGCGGTCTATATACCAAGATCATTGTGAAGGCACGTCTGTACCAAGTTTGTCCTCCTGCAATCTCATAGGGTTCTGCAGGGGATGCAAACCTGACACCCTTCTGGGATCTGTGTTTGGCATATGGGGCAGATATGTGGGTGATGATGATGTCTGTCCTATGTCTCTGCCTTGACTGATCCCTCACGTGTTTGAGGGCATCTGCAAGGAATAGATCCTCCCTGCCTCCTTGACTGTTCAGATTCATGGAGAGGTCATTCCAAGGATCAATGACAGTTGTGTCAAACTTCATCTCATATTCCTTCTCATATGCATCCACCCACTGATAGAAGATCCGAACGTCAAAGGAACCAATGTCTGCATCATCTGGGGAGATGATCCAGAAGTGTTTGTTGATCCATCTCTGGACCTCTTGGAACTCCTCTTCTGGAAGGGCATCCTCAATCTTGTTGCCTCTGTCATCATGCAGGAGGATCTTCTTCCCAGTGTAGATCTCAGCCAACTCAATGACAATGTCTTCAATGGAACCTTCTTCCCCCAGATAGATGGCATGTCTATATCCATGAATCTTCGAAAGGTTCACCAGAAGTTGCTTGACAAATTGACTCTTGCCATGATGGGGTGCTCCTGCTATAAATAAGGGGAAGCCACGTTTGACCGTGAAGAATGGATCTAAGCGTTCAAAGCCAGTGGACACCCCTCCTTTGACGTTGTTCCTTCTGACAAGGTCCAACTCCAAGGATCTCTCTTCAGGTCTGAAGATTGGGATTTTTTTGTTGGTTGGTATTGGTGGGATCATAAATTGTTAAGGCCTAAAAAAGGGGCCACTACCATAGTGCAATGGCCCCTATCAAAATGAATGGATTGTGGACACTCTGTGTCCTGATATGTGGTGCATCCTCTACATTAGAAGGGGAGAGGAGCGTCTGAGGATTCCTCCAGTTGGACTGGTTTGGAGTTCCCATTGATCTTGTCCATCACCGTGCTCATGTCGTTACCATTGCCAAGGATGACTCCACTCTGTCCCTTCCCTATATATTGAGAGACCAGATATTCATTGTACTGGTTGTCTGGAGTTGGGACCAGAGTCACCTTCATCCATTTGCCACTTGCAACCTCCTTGATTGCACTCTTGTCGATCTTTGAGAGGTCAATCTCAAATGTCACTTTTTCTGTATAAGCCATGTGTTTATTGTGTTAAAATTGTGTCCCCAGATGTTGAAAATTTCCTGATCTGCAATGAGGACACACTGGTGCAGGAAAGGTGTTTGTTTTAGGACTTTGGGATTGCTCAGGAGAATCTTCATCTTGTCCTTTGCATGGACAACAGATGAGTGATCTCGGTTGAACATCTTCCCCACAGTCTTCACTGTGAGTCCAAATTCATGATATGCAATGGTCATCATGAGATGTCGTAGATCTACAACCTCACGTCTTCTTCCATGACCGATCAACTCGGCCTTAAGGATGCCAGATGCATCACAGACCTTGTTGAGGTAGTTGTCAAATGCACTGTTCTGAACCTTGTCAGAGGGGAGTGCGTAGTGAAACACTCCACTCATTAGAACGGAAGTCCAACATTTGGGTGACAGTGTACTTTGGTTTTGAAGAATCCACGTTGTTTGACACTCCTCAGAAGGTTGTTCATGAAGACCTCACGGTGTTCATTCCATCTGAATGGAGTCTCTGTTCCATCGTCTATGTCTTCAAACCAATTGGTGAAGTCCCAGATCATGTTGTTGACGTTTTCTCCCAACTCATTAGAGGCAAGAAGTTGCTCCCCTCTTTTAGACTTCTGGAAGTCCTTGATCGCCACTCTTGTGATCAGGCCCATGTTGATGGCATTGGTGATGTTGCCCTTGTTCATCTTTGGGAATCCTTCTGCCTTCAGCAGTTTGGAAACTATGAACCATGTCACTGGGACTGCATGTTCATCACAGTATTTGTCCACACAGTATGCAATTGCTTCAGGATAGTTTGCAATCTCTGGGTGTTTTTTGTTCCAGATCCTTCTTCCTTTAATATCAGGGAAGAATGGAGTTAGATCCTCCGTGTGAGGAGTTGGAGTTGAACATGTGCCGTCTGCATTCGTTTGAATGCCAAAATTGAAGGGCAAGAACCCTTGTGTCATTATACTCATTTTATGAGAGATTTGAAAATACTGATCTGCTTTCATTCTGGGGCAGATCATTGCCCATTAAAGACCTGAGGGAGTTCATTGGTACTCGGTAGAGTATTCTTCCCCCTTTGTTAAGTTGGATGCAGTCTGTGATGTCTCCTCTCTTGATCATATTCCTGACAGTTGCAGGAGTGACCTTCAAGATCTCTGCAACTTCAGAAGTTGTCAGCAGAGTGTCAAAGACTTGCGTTCTTGGTATGCTCATTGTTTATTCATTTAACGTGTTATTAGCTACTTTCAGATCATTTGTTCAACGAAAGATTAAAAACATCTTGGGAGCAAATCTAAGGGTAAATAAAAGCGTTTGAAGCATGTTTTGAGAGGCAGTTTTCCACACAATATCCCCGAAGTTGTGAATCTGACTTGTTTTGAGGGAGGTTTTCCACCATATTTGCACCCTACTATCAGGAGCGAAAAATGAGCAAATCACAGAACATCAAGGTCACTGAGGCAATCAAGAACCAACAGAACACTCATGTCCAAGCATTAACAATCCCAAAGACATACAAGTCACCATTTGATTCTGCACCAAGAGTGTTGGATCTGGAAGAGTGGAACAAGATGCAGTTCAATGTCAGGAGGATGTGGGCACTGAATTTGGTGCAGATCATGAGGGAACAACTCAACTGGGATTGGGAAGGGATCACCAATGCAACTGGCAAGACTCGTCAAACTTGGAACAATGTCTGTCTGTCAAAGTCCCCATCATATGCAGACCTCCACTCAGAAGATGAGACTATCAAAGCAAAGGCAAGAGATGGATACAGACCAGTCACCAATTCCTTCATCAGGAATGTCACAGATGAATTGGAAAAACTTAACTATTCAATTTTCAGTCACCACTTCAGGGAGGCATTTGATCTTGGACTTTGTGTTGTTTGTCCCAATTCAACTGTCAGAGGAATTGATCTTCACCCTGACTTCATGACAATGATTGGGATCAAGAACTGGAATGAATATGATGGAGCAAGAGAAGATCTGTGGGTGATCAATAGGATGGGAGACACTCCAAGACATCAGGTCTCAACATGCACCTATTGGGATGCTGATGAGATCAATGATTGGATGGGCACCAACTATCCAACTGCATTCATGTTCTATGCAAAAGGCAAGGATGATGATGGAATTGTTGGTCCTCAGTATATAGATGGAGGATTCCCATTGCTGAATGTTTATGATGGCAGATGGGGAGGACACAACTGTGAGGAGGCAATCATGATGATTGAGGAGGCAGTCTTTGAATGGGATGAGGCCACTGGGGAACCTGATCCAAGAGCAGAAAATTCCCACAACATGTGGAGACACCTCAAGAAGATGTCTGAAGAAGGACCTCACGAGGATTGGGAACCAACTCCAGAAGATCCAAAGCAGTTTGAGTCACCCTATGAACAGACAAACATCAAGGATGTGGTTGCCAAATTCAAAGCAGGAGACATCACTCAAAAAGAAGCAGAGAGATGGATTGCAGACATCAAGTTGGACACACTCAAGAAGATTCAGAAAATGGATGAGAAGAATGTTCAACTGCAGAGAGATCTTCAACTGGCAAGACTGAAGATGGATTCTCATCAGGTTCAACTTGAAGAGTCTGTCATTGACACTTGGATCAGGACTGGAGTGGTCCCAGATCAAGTTGTCATTGATCCTGCAAAGGTGACAATCCCAGATCTTGAATTGATGGAGGCAGTCATGTCAAGTGTTGAAGATCCAGTGATCACTTCAGATGACAGATCCACAGAGACCATTGAGGTCAAAGGACAAGACAAGGGGATGACTCAGATGGGATTCCTTCCAACTGTTCACCTTCCCTTTGAGGTCCATCCCAATTGGTTGAATGAAGATGGTGAGGTTGAGTTCAAGGTTGTGATCTCCTTTGACAATGAGGGCAACAAGAATGGATCAATGATCAAACAAATTCAGAAGTAAGTTTCAACCACGTTTCAGACATCTCTTGTTTGGTATTTAGGTGAGACCGAACTTCGCCCTGCTTCTCAGGAACCCAAGGATCATCCTTGACCAAGGAACTTCCCTGAGTGCCCCATTGGGGGCACAGAGGTCATGGAACATGCAGAGATCAGTTCTCCCCAGTCAGGTGGATATTCTCTACCATTTGCACCCACACAAAGACTTCTCCCCACGTTTCAGACATTGAGCAAATTTCAGAGTAAAATGTCCGAAATTGCATCCAATGCCTTCATTCAACTGGAAATCTCCACAGAGACCTTGGGTGACACAATCACTCAAGGATCAAGACTCTTCCAAAGGGAGATCTCCTCATGCATATGATCGAAGGTACAAATCCAAAAGATGGAGACTGACAAGACTGAACATTCTTGAACAGACTCCCTTGTGTCATAGTTGTCAGGACTCTGGGAGGATCACTCCTGCCAGAGTCATTGACCACATCATCCCAGTGAGACAAGGTGGAGCATTCTTTGATCCAACCAACCTTCAACCACTGTGTGATTCATGCCACAATTCCAAGAGTGGATCTGAGGGACATTCTGGAGGGGGAAGGGGTGTTCAACATCACAGATCTAAGATCTCAAGGAACGTCGAGGAGAGAACTCTTTTTGATGTCAACAATTTGAAGGGGGAGTCATGAAGACATGGGACTGGGACATATCACTCACAGAACCAATTGAGGTGCAATATGAATATGATGCAGGAGAGGAAGAAGTCACCTACTATTCTGATGGATCAGGTCTTCCTGCAACTCCCTCAGATGTGGTCCTTCTGAAGTTCATGTATCAAGGAGAAGACATCACTGATCTTGTTTGGGAACTCGCACATCACAAGAAGTTGGATGAGTTGGAACTGGAGATCTGTGAACATGAAGACACTGGGGGATCATATGACTGGGAAGACTATTGGGACAAAGACTGATCATGGCCAAAAGCAAAGCACTCAAAGCAATTCAAGGAACCCTCCGATCAGATAGGGACATCACTCCAAAGGAGTCAACAGTTGACAGATCTGACTTCCCAGATCCAATCATTGACCTCAATGAGAATGCACGTCACTTCTATGATCTGACAATTGATCATCTGAATGAGGCATCTGTCCTCTATCAGGTGGATGCAATGTTGTTGTCTGTTCTGGCAAAGAACATTGACATCATGGTTCAGGCATCAAATGAGATCAAGGATCTGGATGATGTTGTGCAGGAGTTTGACTCTGGTGCAACAAATATCACTGGCACCTTCACTGCATTTGAACGTGCAGTCAAGAATGTCCTCACACTTTCAGCAAAGTTGGGACTGTCTCCTGCAGACAGAGAGAAGTTGATGTCCTTCTCAAATATCAAGAAGGATCAAGATGATCCATATCTCACACTCAAAACTGCCTCAAGTGGTTGATGACAGATTGGAATGACTATGCACATGATGTGATCAGTGGGAAGATCACTGCATCCAAGTGGATCAACCTTGCATGTCAAAGACATCTGGATGATCTTCAGGATGGGCACACTCGTGGACTCTGGTTTGATGATCAAGATGCAGACAGATTCATCCAATTCTTTGAGAGATTCCTCTACCATACCAAAGGCAAGTGGGCAGGTCAGAGATTCCTTCTCCTTCCTTGGCAGAAGTTTGCAGTTGCATCAATCTTTGGATGGAAGAAGGATGATGGATCAAGAAGGTTCTCCACTTTATATTGTCAGGTTGGGAGGAAGAATGGGAAGACACAACTCCTTGCAGGGATAGGACTTGCACTCCTTGACTTTGATGGAGAACAAGCGTCTGAAGTAGTCTGGGGAGCAACCAAGAGAGATCAGGCAAAAATCTGTCATGATGAGGCCACAAGGATGGTCATGTCATCTCCACACCTCAAGAAGAGGATCAAGATCCTGAGGAACAATCTCTCTGTCCCTTCAACCAATTCAAAGGCAGAACCACTGTCCTCAGATGCCAAGAGTGCAGATGGACTCAATGTTCATTGTGCAGTTCTGGATGAGTTCCATGCACACAAAGATGCAGATCTCCTGAATGTCCTCAAGAGTGCAACTGGGGCAAGAACATCTCCCCTGATTGCAATCATCACCACTGCAGGATTCAACATTGGAGGTCCTTGTTTTCAGATGATGAGATCCACTTGTGATGTCTTGGAAGGGAAGACACAAGATGACAGTCTGTTTGCACTGATCTACACTCTGGATGAAGAGGATGACTTCACAGATCCTTCAGTCTGGATCAAGTCCAATCCATCTCTGGATGTCACACTTCCTTCCTCATATATTGAGAAGGAGTTGAGGCAGTCTCAAAACTATGGAGGTTCAATGTTGGTCAACTTCAGGACCAAACACATGAATGAGTGGGTGTCCTCTTCTGCAACATGGATCTCAGATGAGACTGTGATGGCAGATCAGACAGACATCCAACCTGATCCACAAGTGAAGTGTTGGGGAGGACTGGATCTTGCATCAGTCTCAGACATCACTGCATTGACTTTGGTCTGGCCCAATGAGGGAGGATATGTCACACGGTCCTTCTATTGGATACCTGAAGAGACAGTCAACAAACGTCTTCAGTCATCTGGATCAAGGATCTATCAAGAATTTGCATCCCTTCCAAATGTCTTCATCACAGAGGGCAATGTGACAGACTATGATTCAATCAGGAGGTTTGTCACTGGATACCACATCCAAGATGGACAAGTCAAACATGATCCTGATCCACTTGCATCCAGATTCAACATTGAGTGCATTGCCTTTGACAGATTCAACTCATCACAGTGTGTGATCAACCTTGCATCTGATGGGATCAACATGGTCCCCTTTGGGCAAGGATTCGTGTCAATGTCCACACCATCCAAACAACTTGAGAGATTGATCTCAGAAGGCAAGATCCAACATGGTTGTGATCCAGTGATCAGATGGATGTTTGGGAACGTAGTTCTCAAGACAGATCCTTCAGGCAATATCAAACCAGACAAAGACAAATCAGGAGACAAGATTGATGGGATCATCTCATTGATCATGTCCATTGGCCAAGAGATGACAGACCAAACACAAACCTCAAACAACATTCCAGACACATATACAATCAGAACCCTTTGACCTACAATCCAAACAATCCCCAAAAACTGATCAGACTCCTTGATCTGGCACCCAAGATCTCAACAAGAGAAGGATTCATTGAAGAATACTTTGAGAGACTCCCTCAACATGACTCCAATGGTGACACATACTGGAGTGTTGAAGAGGATCACATGAGTTTGTTTGGGAGGACCAGATACAATGGACATGAGAACTTTGCCTCTGTTTTGAGTAGATGGAACACCAAGAGAAGGTCTGATCTATAAACTTGACACTGTCAACCCCTCTGAGACATAGGTTGGTGAATTTCGTGCCAATGAGATTCTCCCTTGAACTGGACTTCCTGAAGGTATTCAGGAACAGAAACAACAAAAAACCTCAACAAGAGGAACGGTCTGTCAATGTCACTTCTCCCTTCATGGGGATCTTTGGCAGGACCACAAAGTCTGGAGTGAGTATGAATGAAGAAGGTGCCCTGTCACTCTCTGCAGTTTATGCATCAATCTCCAAGATCTCTTCAACTCTTGCATCCCTTCCTCTCAACTTATATGAGGACACAGTGGATGGGAAGAGACTTGCCAAGGAACATCCTGCCTTTGTTCTGATCAACTCAGAACCAAACGAAACTGACAACTCATTCTCCTTCATTGAGAGGATGATCTCAGATGCACTCATGTATGGTTGTGCATATTCATTCATTGAGCGTGGAGAGATCACATCAAGACCATCTGCACTGCATCCACTTGATCCATCAGTGATCAAGTCTGATGTCTATGATGGACAGAAGATCTTCAGAGACACAGAGTCAGGTGCAATCTACTATCCTGATGATCTGGTCATCCTTGAGGCATTCAGAGGGAAGTCACCAATCAGACTCCACATGGAGAATCTGGGGATCACATCTGCATCAATGGAATATGGTGCAAGGTTCTTTGGAACTGGAGGGAACACTGGAGGATTCCTGATGACTGACAAGTCACTCACAGATGATCAATATCACAGACTCAAGAGTACATGGGGGAACCAACATCAAGGAATCTCAAACGCCCATGAGACTGCAATCCTTGAACATGGTCTCAAATATGAGAGATCAACGATCCCTCCAGATCAGGCCCAATTCATCCTCACAAGGAAGTTCCAAGTGGAGGAGGTTGCAAGGATCTTCAATGTCAATCCAGTTCTCATTCAGGCAGAAGGATCAACCACATACAACAATGTTGAACAGATCCTGATTGCATTCACCCAACAGACTCTCATTCCTTGGGCAAGGAAGTTGGAGATGGAACTGGACAGAAAACTGATCCCAGAGAGGGAGCGTGGACAATACAAGACAAAGTTTGACATGAGGTCTCTTCTCAGAGGAGATCTGGACTCCAGACGTGAGTTCTATGCATCTGCACTCCAACATGGATTCATGTCAGTGAATGAGGTCAGGAAGATGGAGGATCTCAATGGAATTGGTCCATCAGGAGATGTCCATCTCATCCAAGTCAATCAGATCCCATTGGACTCTGCATCTGCCTATGGAGACAAACTCACTCAGAAGGAGGAGGAGTCAAACACTTAAACACTAAACACATGGAAAGACGATTCATCCAAACAACAATCCAATCCAGATCTGACACTCCAGAGACTCAAGATGAGCAGAGAGTGGAAGGATATGCAGTGGTCTTCAATGAGGACACTGATCTTGGAAAATTTACAGAGAGTATTGATCCAGATTCATTCACCAATGTGATGAATGATGATGTCAGAATGCTATTCAACCATAATGAGAACTATCCCCTTGCACGGTCCAAAGACGGTCAGGGGACATTGGACATGAAAATTGATGAGAGAGGTGTTCACTTCTCCTTCCCAGTTGGACCACAATCCTATGCACAAGACCTGCACTCATCCCTCTTGAGAGGAGATGTGGATCAGGCATCCTTTGCATTCACGGTTGAGGAAGATCAATGGGAAGAGAGGGATGGCAAACCACATCGACACATCACCAGACTTGGCAATCTCATAGATCTGAGCGTGGTCACATATCCTGCCTATCAAACAACAGAAGTGACTGCAAGATCATTGCCAACACCCCCACTACCAAAAACAACAAATACAAATCAAGTCGAGGAGACTGAGCAAACAAGAGACCGTCTGAAGTGGGGACAGTCTATGCTCCAACTCGCAAAACTCAAAACAACAACATGAAAAATTCCAACAAACTATTGGAGGAACGTGGTGCATTGGTTGAGGAGTTGGAAACTCTCCTCAATTCTGTTGCCACAGAAGAACGTGACTTCTCAGAAGAGGAGAACACACGTCAAGATGCAATCCACTCTGAAGTGGCAGATCTTGACACAGAGATCAAACGTGCCAAAAGCAATGAGGCAATGTTCACTGCAGGTGCAGGAATTGCATCATCAAAGTCTGAAGAGAAGGAGCAAACTCAATTGAGGGGCAAGTTCTCAATGACCAAAGCAATCTCTGATCTGGTCAACAAGGGAGGTCTGGAAGGACTGGAGGCAGAGATGGTCCAAGAAGGCCGAAATGAATTGAATGCAACTGGGGCATCTGCTCGTGGAAACATCACCATCCCATCATTCTTGATGAACGGTGAGGAACGTGCAAATGAGTCCTATTCTGTTGATGACACCAATGGTCAGAACCAAGGAAACAAAGTCCGAGGTGTTGAACATGCAGGAATGGTTGAGGGCCTTCGAGCAACCTCAGTCCTTGAGCGTATGGGGGCAACAGTGATCCAAGCATCTGGAAACCTTGTTCTCCCTTCATTACCAAATGGAGCAGGATCACAAGTTGCAGAGATTGGTGACGTTGCCAATCTTGATGGAGACTTTGGATCTGTGACTCTTGATCCCAAGCGTTTCACAATGCGGATGGATCTCACACGTCAAATGTTGAACCAGTCTGATCCTGCACTTGATGCGGTGATTGCACGTGACATGTCTGTTGCACTTGGAAACGAGTTGGACAAGTATGTGATCAACACAAATCTGTTTGGAGTTGGGAACATCACCAATCACAGTGTGGTGTCAGGCACATCATACAGTGCAACAACTTATGCAGATCTAACTGCACATGAAGGTGCATTCTTGTCAAATGATCCTGCAGGTGCAAACCTTGCAATGTTGATGGATCCAACAATGAGTGCATATCTCAAAGGAGTGTCTCAGTCAGCAGGAGGAGCAATTGCCAATGTTGGGAATGAGATCCTTGGGTATCAGGTCTTCTCATCAACAAATGTTGGTGCCAAGACAGTGGTTGCAGATGCTTATGCATCAGGGATCACAGATGCAGATGACACCATCTCAATTCGCCCAATTTACTTTGTTGATCCTTCTGATCTATTCATTGCAAAGTTTGGTGGACTGGATGTGACTGTGGACAGTTACACTCTTGCACATCAGGGGACAATCCGTCTGATTGCAAACATGTATGCAAATGGAAATGTGAGACGTTCAGGATCTGTCCAGACTCTGGGTGGAATGACTATTGCAACAACCCCAACAACAGTCTAAACTGTTGAACTAAACTGAGAAGGGGGACATCATTTGGGTGTCCCCACTTTTCACAATCTCATCACATGAAACTTGAACAAACAACATTCCCAGATGCAATCAATGTCATCAGTTTGGCAGTTGCTAAAACACACTTGAGAGTTGAACATTCAGGTGATGATGCCTTGATCACATCCTTGATCACTGCATCTCAAGATGTGGTGCAGAAGTACACTGGAGACTTCATGCAGAGGACTGGAGTGAACTTCTATTCAGACACCTTCATGGACTTCATGGATCTTCATGGAGGAACAGATCTGACAATCTCAGGTCTGACCTATATCAATGCACACTCTGGGACAACTGTCTCAGCACTTGCAGACTATCAATTGGATGGCAAAAGCTATCCATCAAGGTTGAGGATGATGAAGATCCCCAATGATGTCAAGGATCAACTCAATGCAGTGACTGTCCAGACAATCTCTGGATATGACACAGATGACAGACCTCAGGCACTTGTGAGTGCCATGCTCCTGATCATTGGTCATCTATATGAGAACAGACAAGATGTTGGGAGATTCAAACACCATGAGATCCCAATGGCATCCAAGTATTTGATGGAACCATACAGACTCAAATCATTCAGATGAACATTGGGAAACTGGACAAAAGAATTGCCATCTACAACTGGACTGGATCAACTGACTCATGGAACCATGAGGTGAAGTCCAAGTCCCTTGTTGGGACATTCTGGGCACAAATAATCTACAAAGGAGGAGGGGAAGAACAATCCTCTGATCAGAAGGTTGGAGTGGACAAGATTGAGTTTGTGATCAGACACCAAAGTGGGATCACAACCAGAGACACTGTCATCAAATATGGTGACCTCTTGCATGATGTTCATTCCATTGAAGTGATCGGAAGGAATGAGGCACTGAGATTGATCACCACTGTCAGAGACAACTCCTGATGGCAGACGTAAAGATTGAAGGAACAGAGAGACTGTCACAAAGACTCAAGAAACTTGAGGAGAAGTTGGGCAGGAAGGAGGCAGTGAAGATCCTCAGGAAGGGGGCACCTCCAATCAAGAAGGAGATGAAGAGACTTGCACCAAAGAAGACTGGAACACTCCAGAAGTCTATTGTGACAAGACGAGGGAAGAAGAGAAGGGATCTGGGAGAGAATGTTCTCATTGGTCCCAAAGGAGGGAAGGGAGGTGCACCATATGCACACATCCAAGAACTGGGATCAAGAGGTGGGACCTACACTGCCAAGGGCAGTGGGATGTTCTCATTCTTCACCAAAGGTGGAGGGAGGATCAAGGTCAAGTCCATCACCAGAAGAGGAGTCAAAGGATCTGGATTCATTGACAAATCATTCCAAACAAAGTCCAAGGATGCAGAGAACAGAATTGGCAAACACATCAAGAAAATAGTTGAAGCATGATTGGAGAAGTCATTGACATATTGGAGGCATCCACTGGAGTGATGTCATTCCTGAGTGGATCATCAGACATCCATGCAATCCAAAGGAGACAGTCAACTGGACTCCCCTGCATTGTGGTGGATCTGACAAACTTTGAACCACAAGAGACCAAGAGTCACTCATCATTCATTGACTTCATCACAATCCAGATCAGTGCATACTCAACCAATCCAAAGAACTCCTATGACATTGCAATGGCAGTGAGGAATGAATTGGACAAATATGTTGGATCTGTCAACCATTTTCATGTTGACATCAGGTTTGAAGATCTGGAGGTTGGAATTGATCCTGAGGATGAGACGTTTGTCACAGTCTCCACATTCATTCTGACCACAACAAGGACTGGACAGTCTGCACACACATAGGAACTTGACACTGTCAACCTCATCCCATCTCAAGTGGTGGATTTTTGAGGCATGAAATTGGAAATTATTGCACCCGTTGAAGGGAAGTCATGGATTGTTGGTCACACTGTTCTGATTGAAGACACAAAAGTGGTCCACAAACTGATCTCAAATGGTTTTGCAATTCATCATCCTTCTGTCACCAATCCTCCTCCCACTCATGAATGCCCCTGCAAGGAGCATGATGAACCTTGTGAGAAGTGTGATGAAGAGAAGGAGAAGATCTCACCTCCAAAGAAGAAGGTGAAACGTAAAAAAACAACCCCCTTAAAAACTTAAAAAATGGCAACTACTGGAACCGTCAAAGGCAACTTGGTTGGAGTTTACATTCTTGATGCAGATGCATCTGGAGATACAAACTACGATCTGATCGCATGTGGCACAAACGCCTCACTCAATCTGACAAATGAAATGATTGAAACTGTCTGCAAGGACAATGATGGAGCACGGTCTGTCCTTCCTGGACAACAGTCTGTGTCCATCACAATTGATGGTCTGACTGCATACAACAATGTTGGAAGGACTCATCTGTTCGCATCTGCAAAAGACAAAACACAATTGACACTCCGCTATGGATCAGGAGTCACTGGAGATCCGTTTGCACAAGTCACTGCATACATCACCTCATTTGAGGAGACTGCACCATTGAATGACTCAACTTCATTCTCTGTGTCATTTGACTGCTCAGGATTGACAACTGGAAACTTCGCTTAATACATAGAATATGAACGAACTCAGAGGACAGATCTCCATTGAATTGGGAAAGGACACACATGAGGTTCTCCTGAATCTCAATTGTTTCAGATTGCTATGCAAAGACAAGAAGATGGAACTGTCTGCTCTTGATGAGTTTGTCAATTCTGATCCACTTGACTTTGTTCCAACTGTGATCTTCTGGGGCATCATGAATGCCCAAGACATCAAAGGTCAACCAAGACCTGAGATCAACTATGATCACATGTCTGCAATCATTTGCAGTGACCTTGAGAAGTTCCAAGAACTTTCAGAGGCAGTGGGACACTCAATGGGATCAACTGGGGGAAGTAAGGAGGGAAACTGACAAGAGGGAGGGGAGATCATGACTCCTCCTCTCCCTCGTCACTTCGCACTTGGTCAGATCTATATGGGCACGGACTTGAGATGGGAATCCTCCCTGATCAGTTCTGGTCTTTGACATTCTTTGAACTGGCATCCTATTCAAGGAGTCTGGTCAACAAGGACAAGATCTTGTGGAACCACACCTCCACAGTCATGTCTTTGATTGCCAATGCCAACAGAGATCCCAAGAGGAAACCCACTCCCTATTCACCCCAAGACTTCAATCCATACAAGGATGAAGATGAAAACAGTGAACAGAATGAAATAACTGAAGAACAAATCAACTCCATTGCCTCATGGCACGTCAATCCCTCCTCTCCGTAGTTCTTGGACTTGATTCATCCCGATTCACCAAGGGGATGTCTCAGGCCCAAAGTAACCTGACCAAAACTGCAAACAAACTCTCATCCATTGGAAGGGGGATGACTCTTGGAGTGACTGCACCATTGGTTGCAATTGGTGCATCTGCATTCCGTGTCAGTTCAGACTTTGAACTGGCCATGAAGAAAGTCAAAGCAATCTCAGGAGCAACTGGGCAGGACTTTGACAGACTCCAGAAGAGTGCAAAGGATTTGGGATCTTCAACAGTCTTCAGTGCCTCAGAAGTGGCATCTCTTCAATTGGAACTGGGGAAGTTGGGAGTGAGTGCCAAAGGCATTGAATCTGCAACTCCTGCAATCCTTGGACTTGCACAAGCGTTTGGGACAGAACTTGGTCCAACTGCAGAGGCAGTCCAACAGACAATCAATCAATTTGGTCTGGAGGCAGAGGATGCAGGAAGAGTGGCAGATGTTCTTGCAAAGTCATTCTCCAAATCTGGTCTTGATCTTGAGAAGTTCTCAGGATCAATGTCCAATGCAGGAATCCTTGCAAATCAATTTGGATTCTCTCTGGAAGAGACCACATCCCTCCTTGGAGTTCTTGCAAACAATGGTCTGTCTGGAGCAGATGCAGGGACCAAGTTGAAGATGGCATTCAGTGAATTGGCATCTCAAGGAGTAGATGTCAAGTCAACATTTGGAGACATCATCAATGGTTCAATGGACTATGCAGATGCCATGAAGATTCTTGGCAAAAGATCTGCAATCCTTCAACCACTATTTGGAGACAACCTTGATCAACTCAATGCACTGAACAAAGAACTTGTCAATGCAGGAGGGAGTGCATCAGACATGGCAAGTGAGATGGATGACTCTGCCAAGGGAGGCATTGCATCCATGAAGAGTGCCATTGAGGGGGCACAAATAGAATTGGGGACTGCACTTGCACCAACAGTCTTGTCAGTTGCAGAGAAGATCAAAGGACTGGCACAATCCTTCTCAAATCTCTCTCCAACAACACAGAAGTCAATTGTCAGTGTGGGACTGTTTGTCTCTGCAATTGGTCCAATATCAATGGCCATTGGAGGAATGATCAAAGGATTCCAAGGGGCAACTCTTGCAGTCAGGACCTTCACTGCATCTCTTCTCACCAATCCATTCACTGCACTTGCAGTGGCAGTTGGAACAGTGGCAGGGGCACTCTTCATCATGAGTTCAGAGAACTCAAATGCCAATGCAAAGACACTCACATTCAATGAGACACTTGAGGCACAGAATGATCTTCTGAATGCCTCAGTCAAGGCACTTGCAACAAGATCAGGATTGATCAGGGATGCATTCAATCAGGGAGGAGTCCAGACAGTGTCTTCTCTCAATGATCAACTCAGGGCACTTCAGGCAGAACTCACCAACCTCTCTCCAGAGGCATTGGAACAGTTGATGGACTTCCAGATTGGACTGGCAGATGATCCACTGACATCTGCAAGATTGGGGATCATCAATGCATTTGATGCAACAACTGGGACATTCAGTGAAGAGGCAAGAAGGGCAAATCTGGCAATCATGTCAGAGGCATCTGGAGTCAATCTGTCTCCTGCAATTCTTGACATCATCAACAGTCTTGATCCCTTTGGTCAAGGATTAAACATTGATGATCAATTCACTGGAATTGTTGATCTGATCAACAACAGAATTGGAAGACTGGAGGAAGACATTGAAGAGGCCCAGAGTGCTATTGAGACAACTGTTGAGATTGTCATTGATGACAACACAAAGACAGAGAAGGTTGAGGAGACACTTGCATCAGTCAAGGCAGATCTTGAGAAACAACTTGCAGACATTGGGAAGTTGGAGGTCCTATTTGGAGAGGATCTGGATGCAGAGAAGTTCAATGTGATCCAGTCTGCAATCAAGAAGATTGTGGAGGCAGACTTTGCAAACTCATCCCAGACACTGGAGGATCTGACCTCACAGATGGGGACCTTTGCAGAAGAGGTGGAAGGAGTTGCAACTCCAATGAGTATCTTCAAGGACACCATCAAAGAATTGGAAGTGTCAAATGGTCTTGGGATCATTGATGATCTTCAGTCTGCTCAGAATATCCTGACCTCACTGGAGACACTTCTCAGGGACTCAATCCTTGCAGATCCCAACTTCATCAACACAGATCAGTTTGTGATGTTGAATGAACAGATGGAACTTCTCAGGGAGAAGATGGAAGGAGTCAAGACAACTCAAGGAGAGGTCAATGATGCCTTTGACACTGGTGCAATGTTGGGGGATGCAATGGGACAAGTTGTTCAGGCAGGATTCTCCTCAATGACAAACAGTGGTGAGTCCTTTGGAGAGTCCATCAAGAAGATATTCATGAACATGATTGCAGGAGCATTGTCAACTGCACTCTCAAATGCAATTGCATCTGCATTCAGTCCTGCAGATCCTGCCAATGCAGTCACTGGTGGACTGTCAGGAGTGGGGAAGGCAAGTGCCCTGACTGCAGTCATTGGAGGACTGTTTGCATCCATCCCCAAATTCCACTCAGGAGGAATGACTCTTGGACCTACTCTTGCCATGATCGGTGACAATCCATCAGGAAGGGAGGCAGTGATCCCCTTTGAGAGGATGGGAGAGTTCTTGGGACAAGTTGCAGGAGGGAACCAGAACATGAATGTGACTGGAAGGATTCAAGGGGCAGACATTGTCCTCTCTCAAGAACGTGCACTCAGACAAAGGGGAAGATAAAACATGCCAACACAAGCAGTAAATACGAGCACAGGCAATTGGAGGGCCAGATATAAATCAGAGTTCTATGATGCCAGAGGCAGACACTGGAGAGTTGAATTGATTGACTCAGACACTGCCAGTGGTCACACTGGTTTTGGGATCTCATCATCCACAATCCTTGACACTGAACTGACATCTGATGGATTCAATCTCAGTTGGGATGGACCAACAGATCATGTTGGAGGATCAATCATTCCTTCATCTTGTGAGGTCACATGGATTGTGAACACTTCCCAGATGGAGAACTTGAAGTCAGTGATCAAGGGTGCCAATGATGCCAGACTTGGAATTGCACTCTACTATGACAATGGAGGGACACACTGGTCTCCCTATTGGGTGGGGTGTCTCAATCATGAGGCAATAGTCTATGAGACACAAGACAGACCATACATGGTCACACTGGTTGCCAATTGTGGTCTGAACCGTTTGTCCAATGTTGAGTTCAGGAATAGTGGTTCAGTTTACACGGATGATGCCTCCATTGCAGAGGTCTTTGCACGTTGCATCAATAAGATCCCAACTGCAACCTTCTGGTCCAACTCAGACTTTCAGATGAGGGAAGTGGTGGATTGTTTCAGTAAAGATCATTTTTCTGGGACATACTCATCCTTTGCATCATCAGAAGGGGATGCGTTCCCCATCTCAGTCATTGAGAGGACAGTGGTCAATTCTTTGACCTTTAGTGATGGAGGAGACGTTGATGAGGATGAATATGGAAGGAGGATCAAACAACCTCCAAACTTCAACTCCTGCAAGAATGTCCTTGAGAACATTGCAAATGCATTTGGGGCAAGGATCACAATGGCAAGATCTTCATTCTGGTTCTTCCCTGCCAATGCACTCAACTGGAGTCACACATTGAGAGTCCAAAGTTGGTTCAGGTCACAAGTCTCTTCTGAGACAATACAGACACAACTTGTTGGAGGCATTGTCAATGGTGACACGTCAACCTATCAAGACGTGAACTTCAGACATGACATTGATGCAGATCATGCACTTGGAATTGGATGGTCCAACTCCTATCTCCTCCCCATCAAGAGGTGCACCTTGACATTTGAAGATGCAGGAACAAGATCAGTCTTGGGACCTCCAAGGAACTTCTATCTTGACTATCCCAACAATGGAAGTGGTGTTGTGACATTTGGCAATCAAGACCTTGTTGTGAGTGAAGGAGAGATCCTCACCTTGAGTGGGACATACTCCACAGATCTGGTCAGAGAGTTTGGATCTGCACTTCTTGGGAACGGATTCGATCTTGGAACTGATCGGATTGGTGCAAGGATCTTGTTGAGATTCAAGATCAAGATCAACAGTGCATCAGGGACTCCATACTACTATGGCAGTGAGTACAGTGTGGACAGTGCAGTCACACACATTGACATGCCAACTGGATTCAATGGAGACCTCACAGATCCAAACATCAACTTTCACAGAATCTTCTTGGACACTCCCTCATGGTCAACCAATGAGAAGTTCTTTGATGTCATAGTTCCTTGGACCTCTTCAACTCCTCCTGCAGAGGTGGAGTCAAGTGGTGGATGGAGCAGAGTTGGGGGACTTCATATCAGGGCCACTCAGGATGGTGAGTTTGAATATCGAGTCAATGACACACAATGGACTGATGTTGAACATGCTTTTGAATTTGCATGTCTTCCTCTTCCAGACAACCTCTCATCCTATGATGGGGTGACAATTGGAGTGGAGAGAATTGTCCTGACAAGGAATGGAACTGTCAAGCAGACATTCCCAGAACTTGACAACATCCTTGACTCAGTTGCAATTGTTGATTATGACCACACTGGATCAGACACTGGTTCATTCAATCTGAGTGCACCTGAAGACAGAATTGATGGATTGAGAGTGATCCTTGGAAGTGCATCAGATGATGCCAGTTGGGACATGTTTGTGGAACAGACTGAGAACACTGAATATCTGGATTGTGGATCAACAACTGTTGGTAGCAACTACGCATCTGGAGGGGCAGGATCAAATGGAGCAGTGAAGACAATTTCATATCTTGGATCTACTGTCACACCCTTCATCAACTCAACTCCAGAATGGAACTCCATCACAGATGAGATTGATGGTCTGGAGACAGACACAGATCTTCAGTTCTCAATGCTCAGAGAACAACTCTATCAAAGGGGAAGGGCACTCTATGTGCAGAGGGGAGACATAGTTCCTCAGGTCAAGACAACTGCAGAATACAATGCACCAATTGACATCCTCTCAGTGATCCATCACAACTGTTCAACTTCTGCAGATGTGGAGGAATATCTTGCCCCATTAAGACTCAACCACATTGGAGGAGATTGCAGATACAATGTGGATGCATGGTTGATTGGAAGAGAGAGATTGTCCTTCAGTGAAGATGAAGACAAAGTACCAAAGGGACCTCAAGGAACTTTTGGAGGTGTTGCACCTATTGCAGGAATCTCTGCACCTATTGGTGCAGGATCAGATGAACATCAGAGTGATATTGACCGTGCAAGGGCAGACACAAATGGGACAGACACTCTTGCCTTGAAGACCTTTGTTGGATCATCATTGACATCACATCCTGCAAGTGGATCAAAGTTGATGGTCTTGGGATCAAATGGAGTTCTCTCACAATTGGCAGATGGCACCTCTGGTCAGGTATTGAGCACAAATGGATCTGGATCATTCACATTCATTGATCCTCCTGCAGGAACCTCACAAACCACAACCCCAACTGGGGCAGTGGATGATGACACACCAACTCAAGGATCAACAGTCACATGGACTGCAACCAACTATGATGGAGTGACCACATACATTCCAGTCTTGAAGTTGACATCCAATGGATCAACAGTTCTGTCTGGGACATCCTTCACACAGAATGGTGCAGTTGTCACCTTCACACATCCATCAAACACCAACACACACACTCTCTCAATCACTGCAGTCTCTGCAGGGAAGTCTGAGAGTAGTGCATGGACAGACAATCTCACTGCACCTGCACAAACTTCAACATGGGAGTACATGAGGATGCAAGTGGTTGACACTACAAGTGGCAACAATATCTCCAAGCCAATCAAGGTGATGGAGGTTGCCTTATACACTGAAGCAAACAGAGGAGGGACAGACAACCCAACTACAAATGCAACCAGTGGCACTGGAAACAGTTCAGGACTGTCAGACTTTGTCATATCTCATGGATATGCATCAACTCAAGGGACTGCAGGATGGACTGCCTTTGATGGATCAACCTCAACTGGATGGTCAACATCTGGAATTGGTAGGTCACAACAAGACGACAACTGGTGTCAGATTCAATTCTTCAGTGCAAAGGCAATTGAGTCTGCAAGGATCATCATTGATGCATCCAATACAACTGCCCCATGTGATCTGAAGATCATGGTGTCAAACACTGGTGCCTTCAGTGGAGAGGAGACAACTCTGACAACTCTGCAAGATGTTGGAACTGGATCAGGAAACATCACACACGATTGGACCAACTAAGAACTTGACAACGTCAATCAGATCAAACAACTCCTCAACTGATATTCACCACAACATGGACAAACAAGATCAAATCATCACATGCCTTGCAAGATTGGAGGAGAAGATGGATCATGTCACTGGCATGGTTGCACAACATGATGAGAAGATCAATGGTCTGGAGAAGAAGTGGTGGAGTGGGATTGGGGCATTCATTCTTGCAGTTGGTCTCTGGTTGAAACAACTCCTCCCATGAAATTCAATCAGATCATTCTCCATTGCAGTGCTACAAACAAAGGTCAGGACATCTCAACAGAGACAATCCGAAAGTGGCACACCTCACCACCAAGAAATTGGTCAGATATTGGATACCACTTTGTCATCCTGAATGATGGATGTGGAACAGTGGAGAGGGGAAGACCGATCTGGAAACAAGGTGCCCACACAAGAGGTCACAATCAGACCATTGGGATCTGCTATGTGGGAGGGATTGAAGATGGATCTCCTTCAGACACCATGACTGATCTGCAGGAGTGTGCATTCTTTGAATTGGTGGACAAACTCAGAGACATCTTTGGACCAGTGTCCATCTATGGTCACAATGAGTTCAGCAACAAGGCATGTCCATCATTTGATGTGGTGGACAAATGGGGATCAACCTTCACACAAAGGGATTGAGGAAGAGAAGATCTGCCAAGAATAGACATGGCATTGGGAGTGAGTTTGAAATTCAAAAGAACTTCACTCAATACATTGATGACAAACATCCAGACATTCTCTGGTGTGCATCTGCAGGAGGGGCAAGGACATCAATCTCTGAAGCCAAAAGGATCAAAGCAACTGGATACAAAAGAGGATTCCCTGATGTGTTCATCTATGAACCAAGAGGAGTCCATCACGGACTCTCTATTGAGATGAAGAGGGAGAAGGGAGGTGTGGTGTCCAAACATCAGAAACAATGGAAGGAGGACCTCTCAGAGAGAGGATTCAAGGCAACCATTGCAAAGGGATATGATCATGCAGTTCAGATCCTTGAGGACTACCTGATCAACTGATCACCAATGAGAGAAAAGTGAATGAACTCACCTAATGGCATGACCAAATGGGAATGAGTCACCAGTGGGTTGTGTCCTTGTGTTGAGGTGCACCTTCCTTTGGATTGGTCAACACCATCAGATCCTCACACTCTTCACAGAATACTGCATTGCAGATCCCATGTCCTTCCACATATTTGGTTGTCACCTTGTTCTCTGATCTTTCCAGATCACATGTGGGACACCTGAAGTTGAGCACTATTTTTTTGACCGTCTGTCTGAGATGATCATGTTGATCAGACTGTCCAACCAACCAAAGATCTTGTTGTCCGTTTCTGTTGGTGTGATGTTCACCACAACCTTTGCAAATGCAAGAATACCAATGAGGAGTTCACCCCAGTTTTGAATGAAAAATGATTCCATGTTTGTGTGTTTGTTTTTAGATTAGTTCACCATCTATGATCCGTCTGTTCTCTACTTTGAACCAACCAGATTGATGGTCTATTTGAATGAATGCCATGCCATGATTCCATCTGTTTATTGGCATGTAGTCTGGAGAGAGTTCACAGAGACAACCTGATGACCAAGTGGTGATCATGTCCCCATTGAGATCCCTCTCATTGTGTTCTGATGTTTGATGATGGTGTCCACAGATGGTGGATGTCTTTGCCCTATTGAAGAGACCTCTTGCAGGATTGACTGAAGATGATGCACCTCCTCTGCCAAATTCATGACCGTGCACAATGTTCAACTTCCCTGCCTTTGTGACTCTCTTGCCACTGATCAACTCAATGTCCAGTTCATCAAACTTCAAAAGTTTGTCAATCCTGAACTCCTCCACATCCAACAACTCAGGTGCCTTGATCCTCATGTATCTCTCATATCTCTCCTCATGGTTGCCAATGAGATAGAAGATCTTTGCATCTGGGAACTCTCTCCTGATGATCTGGAGGACTTCTCTTCCAGTCTCCAACTCCTCAGAGAATCTCCTTCTCCTTGGATCTCTCTCAAATGATGACAGAGAATAGAAGTCAAGGAAGTCTCCTCCCAGATATATAGTGTTTGCATCCCTCTCAATTCCAAACTCCAATGCACATGTCAGTGCAGAGATGTTGTGATAGGGGATGTGAATGTCTGAGAGGAACAAGATCCTTGAACATTCCTCTGGCAATACAAATGGAAGATATTCAACCTCATCAGTCTCAGGGATTCCAAAGGGATTGAACATTGATTCATTGAATGGTCTGGACAATTTTGGATCTGCATTCTTCCTTGCCTTCTTCCCAACTGCTCCTCTGAAGTATCTGATTGCAGTCCTTGCAGACTCCACTGAAGTGAAGAGAGAAGGATTGTCCTTGAGGACTTTCTTTGCCAGTGTCAATGATGGTGTGTTGGGGTGCTTGTGAAGGAGATCCTGCACATAGGCCCATGCAACTGAGAGAGGTCTTGGACTCATGGTCTGTTGTTTCGTTTATCAAAGACAGATCTGAGTGTGAAGTATCCTCCAACTGCAGTCAAGATCAGGACCTCATAAAGTGACACCCAAGACTCCCTGACATCAAATGCAATGTCCAGTGAGTCCAGAATGATGAAGATGAAGAGGACACCAACCAGTGACAAGACAATGAGTGGTCTTGTGTGTTTGGCCAACCATGAATCTGATTGGTTGTCTGACTCCCATCTCTTGGTCTTCTCCTGCTCCATGAGTCTCTCCAGATCCATCTTCTGATCATGTGTGATCTCAGGATCTTTGTCAACCATGTTCTTGACAACTCCAAGAACTCCCTTGTCAGGAAGTAAGTGACCAACAAGGTCAAGGACCTTGGGTGAGGTCTCCCTCAACCACTTGCCAACTTTGGTGTCTTTGAGTCTCTTCTTTGATCTGTCATCCATTGAGGACAAAACTCTCCAATGAAGGATCAGGAGAGGTTGACACTGTCAAGTTGTATCTTTGCAGGGGTGTGATTCCCATCAGGACTCGAACCCCTCCAGATCAATAATGGCCCACACAATCTGATGATTGGCCCACATATTGGCCCACACAGTGTCAACAATCTGTGAGTTGTCAATGGATTCAGGGTGTTCAGATATGGGGTTCAAATCCCCTACGGGCTACTTTATGACTCCCCAGAGACCTCAGTGTTTCTGGGGTTTTTTTATGCTTTATGCCCTGAATGCCCTGCTATGACTGTGGATAACGTGAGAGCATTTGGGACATGGAAGAAAACTGTGTATCTTTGGCGGTTATATAAACACGCAAAAATGGCCCACAAAATGGCCCACAGAAAAAATGAAGATCACACCATTCCTCACCTTCCCTGACAGAGTCCAGTCAATCATTCAACTCAGAATGACAATTGATGGGACAAGAATCAAGATCTCATCTGGAGTCAACACACCCACAAATGCATGGGACAAAAAAAACAAGAAGATCAAACCACTCAACAACAGACTTGTGGTTCTTCAGGGTGAACTTGATGAGGAGATCAACAACATCAAGAAGGTCCATGCACTGATGATGGTTCAGGATCTGGAGATCACTCCATTGACATTCAAGGATGCAATCAAGAGACACAAGGATGGGAAGGAAGGAGTGTCTGAGGCAACATTGACCTTCAACCAGTGGGTGAAGGAGTTCATCAAGGAGACTGCAGATGGGCAAAGGACCAATCAACTTGGACTTCCTATTGGTCACAGAACAGTGCAGAAGTACAACACAGTCAAGAAGCATCTGGATGCCTTCTCCAAGAAGGTGTGGGGCAGGGAGATCAGGTTTGAAGAGATTGACTCAAG
>Ga0209631_10001843_pt1 | contig 26209 bp, 23 predicted proteins | sample COG_08_FD_184752 | JGI IMG/M metagenome (GOLD analysis project Ga0209631, IMG submission 184752) | Pelagic Microbial community sample from North Sea - COGITO 998_met_08 (SPAdes) (version 2) | ecosystem: Environmental > Aquatic > Marine > Neritic zone/Coastal water | place: Helgoland, sampling... | reverse complement strand
AACGGTGTCCCACGGCGTACGGGTGCTGGCACTGTTGTGCGTGCCTTTGGTGATAAATGTCGCGTGCATCACGGGAGCTTGCCCACTGATGCCGACCAATCGGCCGCCAGGCTTGAGGTGCGTTAGCCACGCCATGGGCATCGTGGCGACAGAGCCACTTAATAGGATCACGTCGAATGGCCCACTTTTGCTCCACGTCTCGACGAAGCTGCCATCACCCAAAATAACCTCAACGTTTTGCATATTGGCGTGCTCAATCGTGTCACGCGCTTGTGCGGCCAGCGTTTGATCAATTTCAACCGTGGTGACACGTCGCACCAGTTGGGCCAATAGCGCCGCCATGTAACCCGACCCCGTGCCAATTTCTAACACGTGGTCGCTTGATTGCAGGTCCATGTCTTGCAACAGTCGGGCCTCGACGCGGGGTGCCAGCATCATCTGGCTCGCCTTGATGGGGTCGCTCAACGGAATTTCGAGATCTGAAAAAGCCAGCGCCTTGTGTTGGTTGGGAACAAAACGTTCGCGCGGAACTTGACTCAGTGTTTCCAGAACACGCGCGTTCAAAACGTCCCATGGGCGAATTTGTTGCTCGATCATGTTGAATCGGGCTTGATCGGTGTTTACCACGGCTTGCATGCAGGCTCTCCCAGGGGATTTTTTTCAGACAGGGGTTATTTTACTGATTGCGCGCGGGTTTCGCTCTTAGACCGTGGGTTTTTCCTGAGCACCAAACAAGCGCTTCAACCACTGGCTCAAATCGTCCATGTAGCAGTAGACAACCGGGACGACTACGAGTGTGAGCAAGGAGGCGGTGATAACGCCGCCTATCACGGCTTGACCCATGGGCGCGCGCTGCTCCGCACCCTCAGACAGAGCGAACGCTAGCGGCGCCATACCAAAAATCATGGCCAAGGTGGTCATTAAGATGGGGCGTAAGCGGACCTTGGCAGCCATCAGCAAGGCATCGTCTCGGTTCAGCGGGGGGGCGCCGTCAATCCCTTCGCGGGCGCGTATGGCGAAATCGACCAGCAGAATGGCATTTTTAGTCACCAAGCCCATGAGCATGACCACACCGATTACTGAGAACATGGACATGGCTGACTGGAACATCAGCAAGGCCAGCACAACGCCTATCAGCGTCAGGGGTAGGGCGCTCATGAGGGCAAGTGGCTGTAAAAAGCTCTTGAATTGACTCGCCAAAATCATGTAGATGAACACCACGGCCAAGGCCAGTGCTGACAGCGCATAGCCGAAGGACTCGGCCATGTTCTTGGTGGAGCCACCAAACTGATAGCGATAGCCCGGTGGGAGGGCCACGTCGTCGAGCACCTTACGGATGTCGCCTGAGACCTCCCCAACGGAGCGACCGTAGGCGTTTGCGTCAACGGCGACTTCACGGCTGAGATTTTTCCGGTTAATTTGATTCGCCCCTGTTGAAGGCAATACATCGGCAAATTGAGCCAGCGTGACCACGCGGGCGGAACCATCGGCGTTCGCGCCCGTGATGAACGGTAACTGCTTCAAGTCCTCCAGGCTGCTGCGGTCACTCGCGGGCAGTCGCAAAATCACGTCGTAGCTCTGGTCATCGGGCGCGCGCCACGTGCTGACTGTTTGACCTGCAACGAGGGTGCGCAGGCTTTGCGCGACAGCACCTACGGACAAACCCAAATCGCTGGCAGCGGCGCGTCGCACGCTGATGTCTATGGTTGGGTTGTTGGGCTTCACGCTGGAGTCGAGGTCTACTAGGCCAGGGATACCTCGGATTCTGTCCGTCACCGTGGCGCTGATACGCTCCAGCTCCTTCAAGTCTGACCCTTGCAGGGAGAATTCAATCTGCTTATTGCCCCCTACGGAGTCGAGCAAGCCCACATGGGTCACGGTGATACCGCTAATGCTTCGCAACCGCTCGCGCAATTGAGCCGACATTTGATCGACGCCCAAGGTGCGTAGCTTGCGGTCGATTAAGCGGACATAGACGCTAACGTAGTTTTTGCCACGTGCACTGCCTGTGTTGATCGTGGACAAGGTGTAATCAACCTCCGGAAACGAACGCAAAACGGCTTCAACTTGTTTGGTTTTGAGCTCGGTGACTGCGAGAGACGAGCCGACCGGTGTGTAAAAGTTGAGGCGTGTTTCGGAGAAGTCGGCCTTGGGAACAAACTCGGTTCCGAGTAGCGGCATCATGGCGATGCTGGCAACAAATGTGGACAAAGCCATCGCCACAGTGGCGAGTTTGTGGCGCAGTGACCACCGCAGTATGCGCTGATAGCTTTCGGATAGGCTGTCTTGCCAGACGTCAACTGCATGGGTGAGGCGCCCAATGGTTTTGTTGTACCAACTGTCGGCCTTGAAAGGTTTGCGGTGGTCATCGATGGCGGGGTCATGCCAAATACTCGAGAGCATGGGGTCTAGGGTGAAGCTCACGAACATCGAAATCAGGACAGCGGCCACGATGGTGATGCCAAATTGGTGAAAGAACTTACCAATGATGCCGCCCATAAAACCAATTGGGGCAAACACGGCCACGATCGACAATGTGGTCGCTAAGACAGCCAAACCAATCTCTTTGGTGCCGTCCATCGCGGCGTCGTAGGGCGTCTTCCCCATCTGCACGTGGCGAACAATGTTTTCGCGCACCACAATCGCATCGTCTATCAGTAGGCCCACACACAGCGACATCGCCATCAGCGTAATCATGTTGATGGTGAAGCCAAATAGATACATGAATAAAAACGTACCGATGATGGCAATTGGCAGTGTGAGGCCAGTGATGACCGTAGAGCGCCATGAGTTTAGGAAAAGGAAAACAATCACCACCGTCAGGATGGCACCTTCAATCAAGGTCGCCTTCACGTTGGCGACGGATACCCGGATCGGACGCGAGCTGTCGCCAATGGCTTGCAAAGATATACCTGGCGGCAAGTCTTTGCTGCTCGCAGTGAGTTCAGCCGATAAGCGGTCGACGACTTGGACCGTATTCTCGTCTTGCGACTTTTGAATTTGTAACAAAACGGTGCGTTGCCCGTTGTAAAGCGCCAGGCTTTCAATCTCTTTCTCAGCGTCGGCAATACGTGCCACTTGGTCAAGCCGAATGTCTATGCCATTTTTCCGCGCAACAACAATCTGACCGAAGTCACTGGGTCGTTGCATGCGGGCTTGCACCTGAACAACCAACTCCCGCGCAGACGATGTAACGGCCCCGATTGGCGAATCTTGGCTTTCTGAGCGGACCGCGTTGGCAACCTGTTGGGCGCTGACGCCTAGCGCGCGCATGGCTGTGGGCTGTAATTCAATTTGAATTACGCGCTCGGTGTCGCCGACCAGGGACACGAGACCCACGCCGCGGACGTTCTCCAGTTGCTTACGTAAAACCTGATCGGCCCAGACGCTGGCTTGTGCCGTCGTTGGTGCATCTTTTTGACTCTCGTCGACAGTGACAGCCACCGAGAAGATGGGACGACTTGCGGGGTCAAAACGGCTAATGCGTGGCTCCTCCGCGAGATCGGGCAGGCTGGATTGCATGGCCGCAATTTTTTCGCGAACGTCATCGGCGGCTTTTCGACTGTCAACGTCCAGTTGAAATTCTGCAATGACCACGGATGCGCCTTGGAAGCTGCGGGAGCTCAAGGAGTTGATGCCTGAAATGGTGTTTAAGGCCTCTTCGATTTTTCGGCTGACTTCCGTCTCCACAATCTCTGGCGCTGCGCCGGGGTAAATGGTGTTGATGGCGACGACTGGGAAGTCGACGTTCGGAAATTGGTCGACTTGTAGGCGTTGATAGCCAAAAACACCGAGTACGACAAACGCCAACATCACCATGGTGGCAAAGACGGGGTTGCGTAAAGAGACTTGGGTAAACCACATAATCGTTTGTCTTTAGGGTTGGTCGGCGTTGGCGTTGGCGCTGGGGTAGTTGCTTACTTGCTCAGCTGAACAGCGGTGCCATTGGCGATGACCCCGGCGCTTGGCGACAGCACAATTTCGCCGGCGGTGAGGGGTGACACGATGGCAAATTGGCGCCCGTTACGCGAGCCTGTGGCGGCGATGGTGACGCTCACGTGGGCAACGCGTTGGTTCTGAACGACCTGAATGTAGGGTTGCGCTTTCTCTGTGCGCACGGCATCCAAGGGGATAGCGCTTCCCTCTATGGTGCCAACGACCAAGCCGCCGGTCACGAACTCCCCGACCCGCGCGGAGTCAACTGGCAGACTCAGATAAATTTTCAGGCTGCGACTACTGGCATCCACGCTGGGGTTGATGCGTGCGACCTTGGCGGTTACGGTGGTCGCGCTGCTTTCTAGCGTCAATGTTGCCATCTGACCAACCTGCAACTTGGCAGCTGCGGCGATGGGCACCATCACCTCGACCTCGAGCGAACGGGTGTCGACAATGTCGACGAGTGGTGCGTTGAGCGCCACACGATCGCCTGGTTTCACGTAGCGTTGGCTGACTTGCCCGTTGATCGGGCTGCGAACCGTTGCATCAGCCAGGTTTCGTTTGGCAATGTCCAAAGCCGCAATGGCTACCTCATGGTTGGCCTTTGCCGATGCGTACGTGCTATCGGAGCTCACCAAAGCGGTGCTCGATATAAATCCTTTTTCAACCAGTGCGCGGTTGTTGTCGCGCTGGCGCTGCGCTAAATCCATTTGCGCCCTTGCCGCGATAACCTGCTGCTGCGCTTGTTCCCTGCGTGCTTTGGCATCGTCTGCGTCTAGCTGTGCAACCACCTGCCCCGCCTTGACACGGCCGCCTTCAGGCACCCGAATCGCCGTGACAATCGCTGCTTGATTGCTCCGCAAGGTCACCGCGTTGACAGCCTTCACAGTACCGTTGATGGTCTGCGTTTGATCCAACGACTGCCTGGCGGCGGCGACGGTGTCGCTGGCCTGAAGGACATAGTTGATGGGCGCTTTGAGCGCCTCGGCGGCGAGCGCGGCACTGGCCTGCGCTTCGCTGCGTGCCTTCAGGGCGCGCCACACGCCACCCGCGAGTGCGACGACGATTAAGCTGTACACGAGCCACTTGACAGTAGACTTCAGACGCATGGCGGATTACCTTTCAGTTCGATGCCAGAGAGCAAAATATCGATTTGGTTTTGTATGAAAGCAGTGGGCTCAATGGCAGGGCCGCAAACGGGGTTATCAACCCCCATGGCCTGCCGCCAGAGACACAAAAATAACAGCGAGGACATGATGCCCATGACGGTATTGGTCAGATCCAAGTCTCGTAGCTCACCCCGTGCGATGCCTCTTTTGAGTATGGCTTGCATCAGATGCAAGCCAGGCCCCATGACCTCAGTCTGGTAGAAGGCGGCGAGCTCGGGAAAGTTTTTCGCCTCTTGAATAATGAGCTTGCTGATGCCCCCCGCCTGGGTACTGCCGATCTCCTGCCACCATTTGTGCATGGCTAAGGCGATCAGGTCGCCACTGCTCCCTTGGAAGTGCGCAACGGTCGATTGAAAAGCGGTCAGCCGGTCAATGATGTTGGTGCGCACGACGGCCTTGAATAAGTCGTCCTTGCTGGGGAAATACACGAACAAGGTTGCCTTTGAAACGCCCGCTTGTTTGGCGATTTCGTCCATACGGGCGCCTGCAAACCCCTTGTCCACAAACACGGCGAGAGCGGCTGCAACAATTTCGTTGGGCCGCGCCTCTTTGCGTCGGGTGCGTTTAAGGGGACGGCCCAATGGGTCGTGTGGCTCGATCGTGCTTGTCGGAGGCATCGTTAGTGACTGCTTGGTCATTAAGCGATATTCTAATGACCGCTTAGTCAATAATTTTGTATGGGTAAAAAAATACCCTGCGCGGGCAGGGTATTTGATTGCGCCGTCTAGCGACTCAATAGAACGCTTGCAAGCCCGTTTGCGCACGCCCCAAGATCAAGGCGTGAACGTCGTGGGTACCCTCATAGGTATTCACGGTTTCCAGGTTAATCATGTGGCGGATGACGTGGTATTCGTCGTGAATACCGTTGCCGCCGTGCATGTCACGGCTCATCCTGGCGATGTCCAAGGCTTTGCCGCAACTGTTGCGCTTTATGAGGCTAATCATCTCTGGCGCAGCACGGTCTTCGTCCATGAGGCGACCGACCCGCAAGCAGGCGTGAAGACCCAGCGTGATCTCGGTCTGCATGTCTGCGAGCTTCTTTTGGATCAATTGGTTTTGGGCCAGCGGGCGTCCAAACTGTTGACGGTCTAAGGTGTACTGACGCGCGCGGGTCCAGCAGTCTTCGGCGGCACCCATGGCACCCCAAGCGATTCCGTAGCGCGCTTTGTTCAGGCAGCCGAATGGGCCTTTTAGCCCGTTTACGTTGGGCAACAGGTTTTCGGCGGGTACAAAGACATCGTCCATCACAATTTCGCCCGTGATGCTCGCGCGCAAACTCATCTTGCCTTCAATCTTGGGCGCGCTCAGGCCTTTCATACCCTTTTCCAGGATAAAGCCGTGAATGGCGCCTTGCCCCATTTCTTCGCCAACGATCTTGGCCCAGACCACAAAGACATCAGCGATGGGGGCGTTGGTGATCCACATTTTTGCGCCCTTCACGATGTAGCCGCCGTCCACGGGTGTGGCACGCGTTTCCATATTCGCGGGGTCGGAGCCGTGGTTGGGTTCAGTGAGGCCAAAACAACCGACCCACTCGCCTGTTGCCAGTTTGGGCAGATATTTCTGACGTTGCTCCTCAGAGCCGTAGGCGTGTATGGGGTGCATGACCAAGGAGCTTTGCACACTCATGGCGCTGCGATAGCCACTGTCCACACGCTCCACCTCGCGCGCCACCAAGCCGTAGCTGACATAGTTCAAACCGGCGCAGTCGTAGCCGTCAATGGTGCAACCCAAGAAACCCATCTCGCCAAACTCGTTCATGATCTCACGGTCAAAGGTCTCGTGGCGGGCGGCCTGAAGCACGCGAGTTTGCAGGCGCTCTTGACAGAAGGTGTGTGCGGCCTCGGCAATAGCGCGCTCGTCGTCGCTCAAGGCATCTGCGAGGTGTAAGGGATCTTGCCAGTTGAATTGGGGTTTCATGTGTGTGTTTCTTTGAGCTGTATGCGTCATACGGTTTGTTCAGGAAGACAAGTCTCTATTATTGTGAAAACCTTCGTCGTTGCGGTGACATTGTCTGATGGCGAATAATGTAGGCGACACTACATTTTTTTCATACCTTACAGAGGCCAGCACATGTCCCTACCCAACGACCAACGATCTGATTCCCATGCCAGCGACCTCGACACCATCGTGCTCGGAGGCGGGTGCTTTTGGTGCACCGAAGGGGTGTTCCTGCGGGTAAAAGGGGTTAGGGCTGTTGAGTCTGGCTACTGTAATGGCCATGTCATCGCGCCAACGTACGAGCAAGTGTGCACTGGTGAGAGCGGTCATGTCGAGGTGGTACGTGTCACCTTCGATACGCGTGAAATACAGTTGAGTCAAATCCTCGAGGTGTTCTTCAGCGTTCACGACGCCACCACCTTGAATCAGCAGGGCAATGACGTGGGGCCGCAATATCGCAGCGGTGTATACCTCACGCGGTCCGAGCAACTACCCATCGTGACGGCATTCATTGCAGACCTAGCGTCGCGCGAGCAGGCGTTGCGAGGACGGATAACGACGGAGGTGGTGCCTCTGCACAACTACAGTACCGCTGAGAGTTTTCACCAGCAGTACTACGACCGGTTTCCCCAGGCAGGTTATTGCGACTACGTAATTGCCCCGAAAATTGCGAAGTTCATCACAGCGCACCCAGACTTGGTTGCCTAGGGTCGCCTGCGGCTTGCAGCTTACGGCTTACGGCGCTGTCCTTATTGGCTGATGGCGCGGGCCGCTTCCACTTGGCTCTCGAAGTAGGCCTGAAAGCTCATGACTAAACTGGACATGAGGGCGACCGCTCCAATCATGAGGGCGCACACCACCACCATGACGCTCAGCCAGTTGGTGAGCCCCGATGGGTGCGTATCGTCTAGGTCGTGGCCGGGGTTGTACTTGGCCTGCCAACGTGCTGGCGCCATGAGTGCGTAAAAGATAGCGGTGCCACAAGCGACAGCAATACAGATGCCAAAGACCGGTATGAGTATCCAAGCCAATAGGTCGTCTTGCCCAATGTTGTAAAAGCGTGCCAAGCCAACCAGCCCAGCGGCTGTGGGTAAGGGTGTTAGCCAGAAGCCGATATCTTTTATGCCGAAAAGATAGAGCCGGTGAAGGCCCAAGCTGCCAAATAAGAAAGCGAGCCACGCAGCGATGGTCTTTGACTTGGGCGAGCGTGAGGTGATGGCGGTCATGTGTGGGTGTCTTTGCGTTGTGTGAGGTCGTTATGCAGCGTCAGAGTCCGTCGGGGCCGTCTGGGTTCCCTTGCCTAAGGTGCGCTCCATCAAAACGATATCTAGCCAACGCTCAAATTTCCAGCCGCAACCGCGCATGGTGCCCACGTGCGAGAACCCCATGCGACGATGTAAATTGATAGAGCCCGTATTGTCACTGTCGCCAATGACCGCCATCACGTGACGAATTCCCCGCGCCTCCAGCAGAGCCAGTAAATGAGTCATCAATGCGGCGCCTATGCCTTGGCCCATGCTGCCCGGGGCGACATAGACCGAGTCCTCGGTGCTGAACCGGTAAGCTGGTCGCGGCTTGAACCAGTTGGCGTAGGCGAAGCCAAGCACTTTTCCGTCGCGCTCAGCGACGATGTAGGGCAGGGATTTTTGCAACACATCGGCGCGTCGTGTTTGCATCTCGTCCAGACTGGGGGGGACCGTTTCGAACGTGCCCGTGCCGTTGAGCACATGGTGTGCGTAGATCTCTTTAATCGCGCGCAGGTCGTTGGCGGTGCTAGCACGGGTAAAAATGTCGGACATGGTGTTGTAAATGCGTTAAATCCGCCCGGGTGGGACAGGGGATATTGTGCCCGACAGGGGGAGAGATGGGCGGCTACCCGTAAATGCCATATAATCGAGGGCTTGGTAACGTTTCGCTGGCCGGGTGGCTAGTCGTGTGTCTCAGGCGTTACGAGAATTTTGGAACGAATCGGTCTAGGTGTGATCTGCGCCAAGGCCGTGAAGCCCCACCCAAAGGATTAATCATGGTCGTTATTCGACTCTCTCGCGGCGGCTCTAAAGCACGCCCTTTCTACAATATCGTTGTCGCTGACAAGCGTAACCGTCGCGACGGTCGTTACCTTGAGCGTATTGGTTTTTACAACCCAATGGCGCGTGGTGCTGAAGAGCCTTTGCGCCTAGCGCAAGACCGTTTGACGCACTGGTTGTCTATTGGTGCACAGCCATCAGACACGGTGGCCCGTTTGATGAAGGTGGCCGCGAAGGCCCAAGCCTAAGCGATCGTTTGGGCTCCCCGGATTCGGGTGGCCACCGCGAATCGTGTAAGAAGCGCGTATGCCTTTGTGGTGTGCGCGTTTTTTTTTGCCCATTTTAAGCAAGGGGTATGGTTAAATTTATTGACCTTTCACCCCCGTTCAGTCCCGTTTAGCCCCACTTACACCCCTGATTGGTATCCCGTTTATGCCTGATATGCCCACCCGACCGATCCCGTGGCCGATTGCGACCCGACCCAAGGACGCGGTGGCGTTGGGGCACCTGCAGGGTGCCTGGGGTGTAAAGGGCTGGCTGAAGGTGACGCCTTACAGCGCCGATGCGGACGTCTTACTACAGGCTAAAACGTGGTATCTGGAAGCGCCTGAAGGCCGATTTGCCAAGTCCTTCGACGCATTCACTGGAACGGTTCAGGTCGGCGTCACGGCCTGCAAGCCCCACACCGGTGCGTTGGTTGCGCAGTTAACGGCTTGCGACGACCGCGATCTGGCGCAGGCGCTTAAGGGTGCGCAGGTGTGGGTGTCCCGAGCCGACTTTCCTCAAACGACCTCTGCTGATGAGTTTTACTGGGTCGACCTCATTGGTCTGCGAGTCGTGAACCGTGAGGGTCTACCGCTAGGCGTGGTGCATGAGTTATTGGCAACGGGACCGACATCCGTCATGTGCATACATGACGATGCCTGCGTGGGCGAGGGGGGTAAGCCGCTGGAACGGTTGATCCCGTTCGTTGCGCAGTATGTCGATACCGTGCAGTTGGCGGAAGGACTCATACACGTTGATTGGCAGGCAGATTTTGATGTTTAGACGGCCCATAACCGATGCCCGCATGCGCTATGTCGCAAACCTTGCAGGGCGTCAACAGGGATATGGTGTGAGATCCGATGCGTATTGACGTTATCACGCTGTTCCCCGATCTGTTCGTGCCCTTTCAGCAGCAGGGCGTGGTGCGGCGTGCTTTCGATTCGGGAGCGGTCAACCTGAAACTGTGGCAGTTGCGTGACTTTGCGTCGGGCAACTACCGTCGCGTCGATGACCGCCCGTTCGGTGGAGGCCCCGGCATGGTGATGGCGGCGCAGCCCCTAATGGACGCGTTGAGCGCGATTCGTGCTGACCGTGCTGAACCGCAAGCAATGCAGGCCCCTGTCGTGCTGTTTTCACCTCAGGGCGAAACGATCACGCATGCGCGCGTTGCGGCGCAGGCCGCGTCGTCGCAAGGGGTGATCTTGGTGTGCGGACGCTACGAGGGGATAGACCAGCGTTTTGTCGACCGCTTTGTAGATCTGCAATGGAGTCTGGGTGACTTCGTCTTGTCGGGTGGGGAGATTGCGGCCATTGCTTGGCTCGATGCGGTCGCGCGTTTGCTTCCCGGTGTGCTGGGTGATGCCGACAGCCATTTGCAAGATAGTTTTAATGACACCTTAGACGGTTTGTTAGATTGTCCCCACTACACGCGCCCCGAAGTGTGGGAAGGGCGGGCGGTCCCCGACGCCTTGTTGTCGGGTAACCACGCGGCGATTGCGGCCTACCGACGTCAGCAAAGCCTGCGCGTCAGCGCACACAGCCGCCCCGATTTGGTTGACGAGGCGCGCCGCACGCAGGCGCTGACGCCCGCAGACGAGGCTTTTTTGGCGGAAGTCGCCCGGTCTTCTCAAACCTAGGCTAGTCGCGCTATAATAGTGGGCTAACCGATCCTCTGTTTGGCCGCCTAATGGGACAGATCTCTTTGATGGGCAAAGAGACGCCATGGGCCTTGTGTAGCGCAAATACGATCGACTAAGAGGACCCTATGAACTTGATCCAAGAACTCGAGCAAGAAGAAATCGCTCGATTGAATAAAGAAATCCCTGAGTTTGCACCTGGCGATACCGTCATTGTGAGCGTCAATGTGGTTGAAGGTACGCGTAGCCGTTTGCAGGCCTACGAGGGTGTCGTGATTGCACGTCGCAACCGTGGTTTGAACAGCAACTTTATCGTCCGTAAGATCTCTAACGGTGAAGGCGTCGAGCGTACGTTCCCTTTGTACAGCCCACGTATCGCCAAGATCGAAGTCAAGCGTCGCGGCGATGTTCGTCGTGCCAAGCTGTACTATCTCCGTCAGCGTAGCGGTAAGTCCGCGCGCATTAAGGAGAAGCTGGTTCTCAAGAAAAAGCCTGCAGCAGCGGCTTCGTAAGCCAGCGCATGCAAAAAAAGCCACTGTACGCAGTGGCTTTTTTTTGGTCTAAAGTGATGACATTGAGTTCCAATTCCAATAGGCATTCGTTTTGACACAATCAAGAACCCTTCCTGCGAGTGGCATGCTGTCGTCGCTCCCAGACCCACGTGTCGTGCCCAGCGTGTGTAACCCCGACGCGGAGGTTGCGGTCGGTGTAGACAAACTGTCAGCGGATGCGTTGCACGCGCGGTTTGGGCAAGATCTTGCGTGGCAGCCCGATGTCGTCCAAGAACTGCAGTGGCAACACGTTGAGACATGGCGGGATGCCGCCGTATTAATCGGACTGGTTATGCGTGAGGAGCTGATGGTGTTGCTCACGCAACGTAGCGCGCACGTGCCGACTCACGCGGCACAAATAGCTTTCCCGGGTGGGAAAGTGGACCCGACCGATGCGGATGCCCGTGCGGCGGCTGTGCGGGAGGCCGAAGAGGAGGTGGGTCTGCCACCCGCCTGCGTGCGCATCTTGGGCGAGACCGGTCAGTACATCACGGGCTCTGGCTTTCGCATTACCCCAGTGGTTGCATTGATCACACCCCCTGACGCCTTTGTGGCTAATCCGGGCGAGGTTGATGACGTATTTGAAGTCCCCTTGTCCTTTCTGATGAATCCAGATAACCACTACCGACACCGGCTGAATATGGGTGAGCGTGGTGAGATCAAGCGCCAATGGTGGTCTATGCCTTATCAAGCTCCCGGTGCAGCTGCTGAGCGATATATTTGGGGTGCAACCGCAGGCATGTTGCGCAATTTTTATCAGTTTTTATCTGCCAAGTAAGGTCCCATTCCTATGATTTTTTTCGCCCTATTGGTTGCTACCCTGCTGGATTACAACGTCCCCTTTGCTTACGAGAAGCGACTAAACCCCTACGTGTTGCGTTGGACGGCGACGGCGCAGCGGTGGACTAGCCAGCAAGCCGGCTGGGTTGATTGGGCTGTGGGCGTCGGGTTGCCGGTGATTGCGACGGCAGTGATATTTTTGGCGCTGTCTGCATTCGCCAGTGTGTTGGCTTGGGTGTGGTTGGTTGTCGTACTCTACGTTTTTTCAGGTTACGGGCAATTTAAGGACCATATGTCCCCGGTTGGCATGTTTGGTCGCGTTTCGCAGGGTGTCGCGGACGAGGGAAACAATGCGTTTGATACGCCAGCCGCTGTACGTTTCGTTTTGCACCGCGTGGTCGGTTATTGGGTGGCCTTTATCGTGCTGGCTTTATTGGGGCTGGGGCCGGCCGGTGCGGTGTTGTATCGCCTAGCGAGGGAGAAAGCGACGCCCATGACGCAGTCACAGGCCGGCGAAGAACCGGCCGTAGAGGAGCAGGCCGTAGCAGAACAGCCTGTGATGCAAGCGGTTCAAATTGAGGCAAACGAGTCAACCACCACCGACGGAATGGCGCCAGACCCTCACGCTGCGGACCCAGTTCACGCCTTTGCGGCCTTGGCTTGGCACTGGGTGGGCTGGTTGCCTGCGCGCGCTATGGTCATTTGCGCGGCAATGGTGGGTGCGTTTGACGGCGCAATTGCCGCGTGGCGAGAGCCGGAGGCGCGCCACGACGAAAGCAATGATGCGCTCGTGGTCTCAGGCGTACTGGGCTCGTTGGGGGAACCTGAGCAGATAACACCCGGGATGGTTGAGCGATTAGCGACGCGGTTGCTATGGCTTATCTTTGTTGCCGTTGGCGTGGTTAGTTTCGCCGTCTAAATTTTGCCGTCTAAACGAGCGCCAAGAATGCAACTGGCCCGTTTGTGAGCACTTACCAAGCCCGAGCTACCTCGGTTAATTCGAGGTGTAGATCTTGGTAAATGCTGTAGCGGTTGGGTGAAATCTGAGGCGGCTCTGTCTCGGTCGCATCCCGCACGGGGCACTCTGGCTCATGCAAATGGGTGCAGTTGCTGAACTTGCAATGGCCCAAATGTGCTGACAGGTCAGGCATGTAGGTGGCGAGTTGATCCACCGCGATGTGGTGCATACCAAACTCCTGAAAACCGGGGGAGTCAATAATGGCGCCAGCCGCTTGGTCTTCCGGGTTAAGCCAGTACAGCGTGGTGTTCGTCGTGGTGTGCTTGCCGCTGTTCAGCGCACGCGAAATTTCTTGCGTTCTTAAATCTACGGCCGGCAGCAGCTGATTAATGAGTGTGCTTTTTCCAGCACCCGAGGGTCCCAGAACCAGCGTGGTTTTTTGGCTCAGCAACGCGTGCAACGCGCTCAGACCCACAGGGGGCGAGGAGAGTAGTGAGAGGCCGAGCACGGGGTAGGCCATGTCTCGGTAGGGTTGCAAGCGCGCCCACGCGCGTTCAAAGAGCGGTGTTAAGTCTTGCTTGTTCAAGATGATGGTGACGGCGATGCCTGTAGCCTCGGCGGCGATTAAAGCGCGGCTGAGCTGCATTTCAGAAAACTCGGGTTCGGCACCTAAAAAGACGAGGATGTGATCCAAGTTCGCAGCAAATGACTTGGTCCTCATTTCGTCTTGGCGAAAAAACAGATTTTTGCGTGGCAACACACGCTCGATCGTGCCTTGGTCCTCAGACTGTGACCACACCACTCGGTCCCCAACCACTGCGGTATTTTTCTTACCTCTGGGGTGGCAGATACGTTGACTGCCATCGGTGGCGAGCACGGTGACGTGCCGTCCAAACGTCTCAATAACTAATCCGTTGTTTTCAACGTCTGCGGGTCCGGTCGGTCCGCCTAGCGTCTTCTTCGCCGTGTTGCGGGGTTTGGTCGCTCGGGAGGGGAGTATGCGAACTTGAGCCATAGACCGGGGTGCCTGTAATGTTTACGCGCTGTGTTTTAGCGCGTTGACCTTAGTCGCCGCCAGAAAGTCTAGGCTGGTTAAGCCTGCAGGCTCATGTGTGGACCACGCCACCGTGCATTGGCTGTAGCTCACGCGTATGTCTGGGTGGTGGTCGAGTTGGTGAGCGACGTAGGCGACGGCATTTACAAATGCCATGGTGTGGTGGAAGTTTTTAAATGTGAACTGTCGCTGCAGCGCACCGTCCTCAATGCGCCACCCTAGGGCCTCTTCACCGTTGAGCTTGGTTAGTTCACTCACCACGATCGTCGGCGTGAGCAGGGTTGGGCGGGGGGTCGAGTCGGTCATGGGTGTGCAGGGGCTGTAATGCGGGTAATACGCTCCATCGCCGCCGGATGCGAGGCATAAAAGCGTGTGTAAACCGGGTCTGGGGTGAGCGTGCTGGCGTTGTCGTTGTAGAGTTTCGTGAGGGCGCTAGCCAGTGCACTTGCTTCCGCGTGCTGACAGGCATAGGCATCGGCTTCAAACTCATCTTTTCTGGAAAACCCAGCCAGCAAAGGGCTTACGAAAAACGTTACCAAGGGCAGCATGAACATAAACAAGATGAGGGCCAATGCGTCGTTTGGTCCGCCGACATCGGGAAGGACGCCGAGTCCGACATAAAACCACAATTGGCTGGCAAACCAAGACAGTGCGGCCAAGGCCAAGGCGCTTAGCGCGAAGAGGCCGATGATGCGCTTGCGTATGTGTTGGTGAGCGAAGTGGCCCAGTTCATGCGCCAGCACGGCGTTGACCTCTTTAACGCTCAGACGATCCAGCAGCGTGTCAAAGAAGACCACACGTTTGCTCTTACCAAAGCCGGTGAAGTAGGCGTTTGCGTGTGCGCTGCGGCGGCTTCCGTCCATTACAAAAAGCCCTTCCGCTTTGAATCCACAGGCCTCGATCAATGCATTCGCGCTGGCCTTCACGTCTTCACGGGTTAACGGTTCGAACTTATTGAAGCGCGGGGCGATCCACTTGGGGTAAACGAACAGCATCAGCGCGTTAAAGCTAGCCCAGACCGCCCATACATACAGCCACCAGTAGCTGCCCGCCGCACCCATCAGCCACAAGGCGACCCAGGCCAGGGGCAAGCCGAGTGCGGCACCGAGGACGGCGCTTTTTGCCAAATCAGACAGCCACAATGCCGGTGTTGTTTTGTTAAAGCCAAACGCGGCTTCCAGCTTGAAGGTGCGCCACCATGCGAACGGGAGTTCGATGAGAGAGCCGAGCACCACGACGCCCGTTAACAGCGCGATTTGTTGGGTCATGCCAGAGCCAAGCGACGCGAGCAGCCATTGATTCATGGCATCAAGGCCGCCCATCAGCGTCCAGCCAAGCAGCACCGCGTGGCTGACAAAGACGTCCAAGTTGCTGAGGCGCAATTTGGCTAAGGTGTAGTCGGCCGCTTTTTGATGCGCTGCCAAGGAGACGTCCGAAGCAAATGCGCTGGGTACGTGGTCTCGGTGGGTCCAGACATGGCGAGCCTGACGGCTATTGAGCCAGAGTTGTGTCAGCACGTTCGCGACCAGCAGAATGGCGAAAGTGAGGGTGATGTAGGTGGAGATTTCGAGAATTTGGTGCATTCGGTGCCGAGGTGCGGGGGTAAAGAGACCGATAAATTGAGCGCGTTAATCAATATTGTGGCAGTTTTAGTGCCCGATGCCGCGCGGTGCCGCAAATTGGCTTGCGTTTTTCAGGCCTAACCAGATCGTAGACAATAGGCAAATGAGCGAAAACACACATACCCATTTGCCGACAGCGCCGACGCAATTGCCAAAATCTGACCAAAATCTCATTTGGTTGGACTGCGAGATGAGTGGCCTGGACCCCGAGAAAGAACGGTTGCTGGAGATTGCCGTCGTGATCACCAACGCCGATTTATCCGTGCGGGTTGAGAGCCCCGTTTTAGTCGTTCACCAAAGCGACGCGGTACTTGGCGCCATGGACGCGTGGAACACGGGAACGCACGGCCGCAGCGGACTCACTGATAAGGTGCGTGCCAGCACGGAAGACGAGGCCTCTGCAGAGGCCAAGCTACTGGCCTTTATCAAGCAGTATGTGCCGAAAGCGGGGTCACCTATGTGTGGCAACACCATCAGCCAAGATAGGCGGTTTTTGGTTAAATACATGCCTAAATTTGAGGCCCATTTCCACTACCGTTGTTTGGATGTCAGCACCCTCAAGGAGCTGGCGAAGCGGTGGCATCCCGAGGTGTTTAAGCGCTTCAAGAAGCAGCAAGCGCACACCGCCTTGGCGGATGTTCATGAGTCGATTGACGAGCTGATTCACTACCGCACCCACTTTTTACGCATGCCGGCAACCGATGGTGTTTGATAACAACAACGGGCCGCGTGCCCTTGTTTCAAATCGTCAAAGCGTGGCATAATAGGGTTTTCCCGGATTGGACATGGCAGGGGCCACTCTCACCGGGATTTGCTTCATCAGCCTCACACCCTCGGCCGAACGAAGACGTGTTGCGTGTTCTGATACCAAAGACCACGCTCAGCAGCACGACTTCTTACCTTTGTTTTCGGCCACTTGCTCCGTACCTTCGGCTTTACGCCGACTGTGTTGACCGATTGGATTGGGTGGTTGGTGTTTTTCACCTAGAGCCCTCTTCGGTAGCACCCAAGGTACAGGTTATGCCTGAGTTCCTGTGCGTCGATTGTGTTCGTCAAGCGTTATTTAGTTACGCAGGAAGTTAGTCATGAAAGAGTTTTCAAATCGCCCTCCACGCGCGGGTAAGCCGCGCTTTTCGCGTGGTCCGCGTACAGAAGAGGTGCGTGCGCCAAAGCGCCCCACGTTAGATATCACGTTGGCCCAGGCCTTCACAGACATGGGCCTGGCGACCGAATTGGTGCAGGCCGTAGCCGACCTCGGCTACACCGCGCCAACCAAGGTGCAAGAGGCCGCTATTCCGCGCTCATTGAATCGTGGCGATAACGAAGTCGTGGACTTGCTGGTTTCTAGCCAAACCGGTAGTGGCAAGACGGCTGCGTTTCTGCTGCCTGTGTTACACATCATTCTTCAACAGCAAGAGGCTGAACGCGCTGAAAAGGTGCGTTTGGACGAGGCGGCTCGTGCCGCACGCGAAGCCGCGTTGGCCGCCCAGGGACAAGACGCTGATGCGCAAGACAGTGCGGAGTTGCTCTTAGCGGGTGCCAAGCCAAAGGCCGACAAGCGTGCGCCCCGCAGCTTTGAGCCTGCGACACCCGGTGCCCTGGTCTTGTGCCCGACCCGTGAGTTGGCGCAGCAAGTGGCGCGTGACGCGATTGACTTGGTCGCGCATTGCCGCGGCCTGCGCGTGGCCAGTGTGGTCGGTGGAACCTCTTACGTTCACCAGCTTGCCGGATTGCGCAACGCCGATGTCGTGGTTGCAACGCCGGGTCGTTTGTTGGACTTGCAGAAGTCTGGCCAAATTCGCCTAGACAAGGTTCAGTACCTTGTTGTTGACGAAGCGGACCGCATGTTGGATCTGGGCTTTGCTGAAGATTTGGCTGATGTGCACGCCCTCACTAAAGATCGCGCACAGACCATGATGTTTAGCGCAACATTTGCGCCCCGTGTTCAGCAGTTGGCGATGCGCGTGATGCGCAAGACCGAACGCATTGAGCTGTCAACACCTGAGCACACGCATGACAACATTGAGCAACGTTTGTACTGGGCGGACAACGCCTTTCACAAGCGTAAGTTGTTGGACCACTTTTTGCGCGACACCGAGATCAAGCAAGCGATTGTTTTCTCTAGTACGCAAATCGAGTGTGACTCGTTGGCCGAAGACCTCCAACAAGACGGCTTCTCTGCCGTCGCGTTACACGGTGCCTTGGGCCAGGCGGTGCGTAACCGTCGCCTTGCGTCGGTCCGTGATGGTACCGTTCAAATTTTGGTCGCCACCGATGTCGCGGCCCGCGGCCTAGACGTGCCGACCATTACCCATGTATTTAACTTTGGTCTTCCCATGAAGGCTGAGGACTACACCCACCGTATCGGTCGTACCGGTCGCGCTGGTCGTCAAGGTTTGGCGATCACGTTGGCTGAGTTCCGTGACCAGCGTCGCATCTTCGCCATTGAGGCGTTTACCCGTAAGCGCTTTGAAGAGAAGACGGTTGAGGGCATGGAGCCATCACGTCGTCCGAGCATCGGTGCAGGTGGTGGTGGCAACGACCGTCGCGGTAATGGCGGCCCACGTCGCAATGCCGGTGGTTTTGGTGGTTCACCTGGCTTTGGCGGTAACCGCGGTGGTAATTTTGGCGGTGGACGACGTGAGGGCGGTGGTGGATTCGCTCCGCGCTCTGAAGGTTTCCAAGGTCGCAGCGAGCCGCGCTTTGACCCACGCTTTGAAGGACGTCCAGAGTCTCGCTCGGATGGTCGTTCAGATGGCCGTTCCGATGGTCGCTTTGAGGGGCGTCCAGAGCGTCGTTTCGATAACAACCGCCCGGACACCCGTGGTGGCCGGCCTTTCGAGGGCCGTTCAGAGCCGCGCTCAGAAGGTCGTGCAGACCCGCGTTTCGCAGACCGCGGTAGCCGTTTTGACACTCGCGCGCCCCGTCCAGAGTCGCGCGGTGCGGGCGCTCCTCCGCGCGGTCATGACGACCGCCGTGCGGCACCAGCTAGGAGTGCGGCCCGTCGTTAAAAACGTAGACCACACCCTCTGAACAAAGAAGCCAAACACGCCTGCGTGTTTGGCTTTTTTCGTTGTATTCTCTTGTGATGTCTTTGTTGTTTACTTCTTTTTGGCGCGCAGCTTCCTACTGCTTCTTGCCCCGAGTGATTGTTGGCTCCTTCTTGCCGTTGGTGCTCATGATGGCCGTGGTGGTAGGTCTTGGCTACGTCTATTGGGAGCCGAGCGTCGCGTATGTCACGCAGTGGATGCAGTCGACTGATCTCACGCAGAGCGTTTTAAACTGGATGGACAGTGTGGGCTGGTCGGGCTTGAGCTCAGTGGTCGCACCGTTGATCATTATTTTTGCATTTACGCCCTTGGTCGTGGTGGCCACTTTGTTGCTTGTTGCGGGGTTTATGACGCCCGCAATGGTGGGCTTGGTGGTAGATCGGCGCTTCTCTTATCTCATTAAGCGCGGTAGCAGCCACTTTTGGGGCAGTATTGTGTGGTCCGTATCCTCCACGTTGCTGGCCATTGTCATGCTAGTGGTGTCGATTCCGCTCTGGTTTATTCCGCCGCTTATTTTGTTGGTTCCGCCGCTGATCTGGGGATGGCTGACCTACCGGGTGTTTGCCTACGATGCCCTGTCAGAGCATGCCAGTGCACATGAGCGCCAGACGATTTTTCAGCGTCACCGTTTCAACCTACTGACTATGGGCGTGGTCTCTGGCTATCTTGGTGCTGCGCCGAGTTTGCTATGGGCATCTGGTGCCATTTTCATTGTCATGGCGCCGGTTTTGGTGCCTCTGGCCATCTGGATTTATACCCTTGTACTCGCGTTTTCCTCGCTTTGGTTTGCCCACTACTGTTTAGCGGTGCTCGACAACATGCGTCAGACTAGCCCTGACAGGGTGTCGGCGACCGCCTTGCAGTTGGACGCGGAAGATTTACAAGACCTTCGTGACACCAATCGTTTATAAGACCTCACTAACTATGACCCCCAACTTTGCAGCCCTCATCATTGGTGATGAAATTTTGTCCGGCAAACGTGCCGACAAGCACCTAACACAGCTGATCACCACTTTAGGCGAGCGCGGGCTGTCACTCGCCTATGCGAACTACGTGGGAGATGATCCACAACGTATTACAGACACCATTGCGCACCTGGCTGGTAGCGGAGATGTGGTGTTTTCGTTTGGTGGCATTGGTGCAACGCCAGATGATTACACGCGACAGTGTGCTGGGAAGGCGCTGGGGCGCGAGCTAATGCTGCACCCCGAGGCGAAGACGCTGATTGAGCAACGCATGCAAGACCTCGCCGTCGAGCGGGGTGAAACCTATGTGCCGGGGCACCCTGACAATATCCATCGCCTCAACATGGGTGTCTTCCCCGAGGGCGCGGCCATTATTCCCAACAGCTACAACCGCATACCGGGGTTTAGTGTGTCGACCACGGCAGGCGGGGCCATGTACTTTGTACCCGGATTCCCGGTGATGGCCTGGCCCATGCTGGAGTGGGTGCTGGATACCCATTACAGCGCCCACTTTGCGCGGGGTGCTTGGCAGGAACGCTCTTATATTGTGTACGGGGCGATCGAAGCGTCGCTGACACCGCTGATGCTTGCGCTTGAGTCGCAGCACAGCCAGATCAAGGTCTTTAGCTTGCCTAGCGTCGATCATCCCGAGCACGGTCGGCATGTAGAGCTGGGCGTCAAGGGGCCGACCGAGGCGGTGAGTGCTGCGTTTGTGGCGATGCGCGCGGGCTTAGATGCGCTCGGTGTTCAAGTCGGTCCAGAAATGCAACGCGGCCAATAGGCCAGACGAGCGCGTGGACTATCGCTTGGTTTATAATTCGAATGCGCTGTATTTTGGTGCAAATTGTAATAAAGCACCAAAATAAAGCATAAATGTGCCTTATTGGTGCATTTGTAGTTAGAGAATTCCCAGCGTTCAAAACTTAACCCCCAGCGGTGTGCGCCAAGCCCTTGATTCACCGATAGACTCGCCGTGTGGTTTTTTAAGTGTGCTTTTGGCACAGAACCTGCTAACTCTACTTCCAAACCCTATTGATGAAACCGGATGGCATGGTGCGATCCGGTTGCTGATTTGATTACCAACCTTTCAGGAGATTTCTGATGGCCAAGACCGTCGCCGACGTGATCCAAATGGTGAAAGACAACGACATTAAGTTCGTTGATTTCCGTTTCACCGATACCCGCGGAAAGTGGCAGCACATTACTGCCCCCGTGTCTCAATTCAACGAGAGCAAGTTCGAAGAAGGCCAAGCCTTCGACGGCTCCTCCATTGCCGGCTGGAAGGGTATTGAAGCTTCCGACATGTTGTTGATGCCTGATGCAAAGACTGCTTTCATCGATCCGTTCTTTGAAGAGCCTACGTTGGTCTTAACGTGCGATGTCATCGAGCCTACCGACGGTAAGGCCTATGAGCGTGACCCACGCTCGATTGCCAAGCGCGCAGAAACCTTCTTGAAGTCCACGGGCATTGGTGACACGGCGTATTTTGGCCCAGAGCCAGAGTTCTTCTTGTTTGACGACGTCCGGTGGAGTACCGAGCCCGGTAACTCTTTCTACGCGATCGACGAGTACGAAGCACCGTGGAACACGGGTGCCAAGCTAGAGGGTGGTAACCGTGGTCACCGTCCCCGCGTCAAGGGTGGCTACTTCCCCGTTCCACCGGTTGACAGCACCATGGACATGCGCAACGAGATGTGCCAAGTCTTGGAGTCGGTTGGTATCCCTGTTGAGGTGCATCACCACGAAGTGGCCGGTGCAGGTCAGTGCGAGATCGGCACGCGTTTCTCTACCTTGGTTGAGCGCGCTGACTGGACGTTGATGCAAAAGTACGTTGTTCAAAACGTGGCGAACATCTACGGCAAAACAGCGACCTTTATGCCCAAGCCATACCACGGCGATAACGGCTCAGGTATGCACGTTCACCAGTCCATCTGGAAAGATGGCAAGAACTTGTTTGCTGGCAGCGGCTACGCAGGCCTTTCTGATACCGCGCTGTACTACATCGGCGGCATCATCAAGCACGCTCGTGCATTGAACGCGATTACCAACCCGGGTACGAACTCGTACAAGCGTCTGGTTCCCCACTTCGAAGCACCTGTGAAGCTGGCGTACTCGGCGAAGAACCGTTCCGCATCCATTCGTATTCCGAACGTTGCGAGCGATAACGCACGCCGTGTGGAAGCCCGTTTCCCAGATCCATTGTGCAACCCATACTTGGGCTTTGCCGCGTTGTTGATGGCGGGCTTGGACGGCATTGAAAACAAGATCCATCCGGGTGAGGCCGCTACCAAGGACCTCTACCATTTGCCACCAGAAGAAGACAAGTTGGTGCCAACCGTTTGCTCTAGCTTAGACCAAGCGCTTGAGGCGTTGGACGGAGATCGTGCCTTCTTGACTAAGGGCGGTGTATTCACTGACTCTTGGATCGATGCCTACATCGAGTTGAAGATGCAAGAAGTCAACCGCTCACGTGTGGAAGTTTCCCCTGTCGAATTCGACATGTACTTCAGCATGTAAGTTGGCGCTCTGATGCGAATAAGGGCGGTTTCGACCGCCCTTTTTTTTATCAATCACTTGTCACATTGATGCCTGATAACCATGCGCACTAAAGCAGCTACCCCCGATGAGTCCGCGTCGACGGCCAGCACGGTCATTGCCGACCGCTATACGGTGTTGGATGCGCTAGCCACGTCCGTCGCGGTTGTGGACTTGCGTTCCCGCGTGACCCATCTCAATGCAGCCTTTGAAGATTTGTTAGGCATCTCCCGTCGCATCTTGATGGGGACGAAATTGGTCAACTATTTTGTGGAAGCAGATTTGCTTGCGCAATCGATTGATGCAGCCCGCAACAATGCATTCACGGTCACGCGTTTTGAGGCGACCGTTCAGCGAGACCTGTCGACTCTGGGGACCCCCGTCCATATCATCGTTTCTCGTTTAGAGGAGGTTGATCACGTGATGGTGGAGATGTTGCCTGTCGAGAAGCAATTGCGTCAAGAGCGTGAGGAGCGTTTGGTCGACCAAGCCATGGCGAACAAGGAGTTGATCCGTGGTCTCGCCCATGAGATTAAAAACCCACTGGGTGGCATTCGCGGCGCAGCACAGCTATTGGAAATGGACCTTGAGAACAAGGCCTTACACGAATACACCCAAGTCATTATTCACGAGGCTGATCGCTTGCAGACACTGGTCGATCGGCTGCTGGCGCCTCATAGGCGGCCGCACGTCGTCGCTGACATGAACATTCACGAGGTTTGCGAGCGGGTGCGCTCTGTCTTGTTGGCGGAGTATCCCGACGGACTTCACATTCAGCGCGATTACGATTTTTCTATCCCTGAGTTCCAAGGGGATAAAGAGCAACTGATACAGGCGGTGCTCAACATTGCACAAAATGCGGCGCAGGCAATGGCTGAGCTGGTGCAAAGAAAAAAGGCGGCGCTCACGTTTAAAACACGTGTGGCACGCCAAACGACCGTTGGCAAAGTACGCTACAAGCTGGCACTGGAATTGCATGTCATAGACAACGGCCCCGGCGTGCCTGATGCCATCAAAGACCGTTTGTTTTACCCCCTCGTATCGGGGCGTGATGGTGGGACGGGGTTGGGCCTGACCTTAGCGCAAACCTTTGTGCAGCAGCACCAAGGTTGGATTGAATGTAACAGTGAGCCGGGTCAGACCGACTTTAGGATTCTGATTCCCTTGTCATAAATGAATGGCAGTCAACTACAAGGATATGCACCATGAAGCCCATTTGGATCGTTGACGACGACCAGTCTATTCGCTTCGTCCTTGAACGCGCGTTGCAGCGGGAGGGCTTGGTAACGCGTTCATTTACAGAAGCGAATCAGGTGCTGGCTGCTCTGGCGGATGCCGAGGCCTCTGAATTGCCCAGCGTATTGGTCAGCGATATTCGCATGCCGGGGGTAAACGGCCTGGAATTGCTTGCAAAAGTGAAGACGAGACAAGCGGATCTTCCCATCATCATCATGACCGCCTACTCAGATTTGGACAGCGCGGTCTCGGCGTTCCAAGGGGGCGCTTTTGAGTATCTGGCGAAACCCTTTGATGTCACCAACGCCGTTGAATTGGTGCGTCGTGCGTTAGAGGAGTCCACAGCCGCACCCGATATGGGCGCAGCCCCTGCTATAACGCCTGAAATGTTGGGGCAAGCGCCTGCAATGCAGGAGCTTTTTCGTGCAATCGGGCGCTTGAGCCAAAGTCATGTCACGGTGCTCATCACAGGTGAGTCGGGCACGGGTAAAGAACTGGTAGCCAAGGCATTGCACAAGCATTCGCCGCGTGCTGCAGGCCCATTCGTTGCGATTAACACGGCCGCTATTCCCAAAGACCTATTGGAGTCTGAGCTCTTTGGTCATGAGCGAGGCGCGTTTACGGGGGCGCAAACCATGCGTCGTGGCCGCTTTGAGCAGGCCGATGGCGGCACCTTGTTTCTGGATGAAATTGGCGACATGCCATTTGACTTGCAGACCCGACTGTTACGGGTTTTGAGCGAAGGAAGTTTTTATCGGGTTGGCGGTCACAGCGCCATCAAGGCACAGGTGCGGGTGATCGCCGCAACACACCAAGACTTAGAGCGACGCGTCGCGCAAGGACATTTTCGGGAAGATTTGTTTCACCGGTTGAACGTGATTCGACTGCGCATACCGGCGCTGCGAGAACGCTTGGACGATGTACCGGTGTTGATTCGACATTTCTTGATCGTGAGTGCCAAGCAGCTAGGCGTGGAAGCTAAGCGCCTATCGCCGCCGGCGATGCGCGTCTTGTCTGCCTTTCATTTTCCGGGCAATGTCCGTCAATTGGAAAATCTGTGTCATTGGCTGAGCGTGATGGCGCCCGGTCAGGTTGTGGACGTGAAAGATTTGCCGCCAGAGGTAAGCGGTCAAGAGCGCATCGCCTCAGCGGCATTTCGTGTGCCGTTGTCGCCGATGGCATCGGTGGCGTCTGACGACAACATGGACCCAAGCACCCATTCAGATACCACGCTCATGCGACCCTCGTCTGACGATGACCTACTCGGGCAAACGACGGTCGGCGCGCCTTGGATGAGCTTGGTCCAGAGTGAGGCGGCAACGTTGTTGGCGGCCGGGCATACCGACGTGTGGGACCAACTGACCCACAAGTTTGAGGCCGCACTCATCACGGCGGCCGTTGCGCACACCAGAGGGCGCCGCGTGGAGGCGGCCAACAAGCTTGGCATTGGCCGTAACACCATTACGCGAAAGATACATGATCTTGGCTTGGACGAGTCCCTGCGCGAATTGCGCTAGTTTATTAGGGGCGTAATGGGAATGGCTATTTCTGCGTATGTCGATGACGCCGTTCTAAGGTGCAGTCACCGTGATCGTGATCGAGCTGGAGTTGGTTAGGCTACCGTCACTGACCGTCACAAAAAACACAAGGGAGAGGTTTGGGTCACCGCTAGTCATTGTGGGTGCGGTGAATGTGGGGCTTGCTGTCGACGCGCTATTCAGAACGACGTCGCTGCCTGACCCTTGGCTCCAAGCGTAAGTCAGTGTTTGGCCATCTGCATCATAGGATGCAGAAGCATCCAAAGTGACGGTCGTGCCAGCGCCCACAGATTGCGCAGCGCCTGCCGAGGCAACTGGTGCGCTATTGTTGGCAGTTGGCGCAGTGACTGTGATGGTGACGGAGCTGCTGTCGGTGTTGGTGCCATCGCTTACAGTGACGGACAAGACGAGGCTGAGGTCCGCGTCGCCAATCGCCATTGTCGGCGCAATAAATGTTGGGCTAGCTGTGGTTGGGTCACCGTCACCTGTTACGGCGGTTCCTGAGAGCTGAGTCCAAGCGTAGGTCAGTGTTTGGCCATCTGCATCATAGGATCCGGTGGCATCCAACCTAACGTTATCGCCAGCGCCCACAGACTGCGCAGCGCCTGCCGAGGCAACCGGTGCGTTGTTGTTGGCAGTTGGCGCAGTGACTGTGACGGTGACGGAGCTCGCACTGGAGTTGGTGCCATCACTTACGGTGACGGAGAAGACGAGGCTGAGGTCTGCATCGCCAATCGCCATGGCTGGAGCGGTGAATGTTGGGCTTGCTGCGGATGTGTCGTTAAGGGCCACCGTGGTGCCCGAGGTCTGGTTCCAGGCGTAGGTCAGTGTTTGGCCATCGGCGTCCGATGAGGCAGAGGCATCCAACGTGACGGTCGTGCCAGCACCCACAGATTGCGCAGCGCCCGCCGAGGCGACAGGTGTCGCTAAATTGGCTGGCGCAGTA
>Ga0209631_10001841_pt1 | contig 26224 bp, 26 predicted proteins | sample COG_08_FD_184752 | JGI IMG/M metagenome (GOLD analysis project Ga0209631, IMG submission 184752) | Pelagic Microbial community sample from North Sea - COGITO 998_met_08 (SPAdes) (version 2) | ecosystem: Environmental > Aquatic > Marine > Neritic zone/Coastal water | place: Helgoland, sampling... | reverse complement strand
TTATCTGGTTCTTGATTAGAAGATGCATCATGAAGGGTTTGGGCATATTTACCCGATTTTAGATTCTTGAATTTAAAACCATGCTGGTCAATCAACCTAAGAACTTGCTCGAAATGTAAAAGCTCTTCTCTTGCTAAAGGAGAGAGTATCTTAGCTAAATTATAATGTGGATATTTATGAATCAAAGAGATTGCTGAGGATGCAGCTTTTTTCTCACAATGCGCATGATCAATCAAAAGAATTTCAAGCGAGTTTAGGGCCTTATCTATCCAAGCTTTAGGAGTAGGAGAACAGAGAATGGTTTCCCATGTATTAGACATTAAAGTATTTCTCAGTCTTAAAGTACCTTTGATAATGCGCTTCGGATAACTGAAAGAGTTCATCTTCCATAACTTTCTTTAGATCAGACAGATCAGTCATATCATTTAGTAAGGGATTAAAACCAAAATCTTTAGCGTCAGGAATAGATTGACTGCCTGTTCTGAGAAGATCAAAAACCCAGCACAGAGGGTTGCTATCCTCATCATGTTTTATTTTATATTCTTCAAGCTTAGACTTAAGTAGCTTTTTATCAGTTACTATAATTTTTGATTCCATAATTTGGACTTTTAAAGATTCTAGCCTATCTAAAACGAGCCTTTTTTCAGGGTCATTATAGGAATTCCATTTAATTACCTCATGCTGAAACCGCTTGCATCCTCTACAGACCTCATCGCCGAAGACAGTAGAGCAAACTCCTATGCATGGGGTTTTCACTGACTTATTCATTATCTCTTATGATATATCTAAGTCATTTCTACGCAACTTTAAATTACAGATTATGATAAAATGCTGCACCAATAAATAACTTCTTCACTAAATATCATGCTAGAAAACTATAAATCCCATGTCGAAGAGAGATTACTACAAGGCATACCTCCCTTGCCCCTCAACGCAGAGCAAGTTTCAGGACTAGTAGAACTCTTAAAATCACCCCCAAGTGGCGAAGAAGAATATATATTAGATTTAATAACAAATAGAACACCTGCAGGGGTTGACCCTGCAGCTTACGTAAAAGCTGCCTTCTTGACTGATGTCGCTAAAGGCCAAACATCTTCACCATTAATAGATCGACAGCTAGCGACCAAGTTATTGGGAACAATGTTGGGGGGTTACAATGTTGAATCACTCATTGGCTTGCTTGAAGATGATGAAGTGGGAACGCTGGCCGCAGAAGGTCTAAGTAAGACTCTTTTAATGTTTAACTCTAAACATGATGTAATTGAATTATCCAAAACAAATCTGAATGCAAAAAGAGTTGTGGATTCCTGGTCAAATGCTGAATGGTTTACAAACAAACCAAAACTAGACGAAGTTATAAAAGCTATTGTTTTTAGGGTAGAAGGAGAGATTAATACTGATGATCTATCTCCAGCTCCTGATGCACCATCTAGACCAGATATACCACTTCATGCATTAGCAATGCTTAAGAAAACAATGGATGATCCCCTTGGGACCATTAATAAATTGAAAGAATCCGGACTTCCATTAGTATTCGTTGGTGATGTTGTGGGTACAGGCTCCTCTAGGAAATCAGCAACTAATTCACTGCTTTGGTACATCGGAGAAGACATACCCTTCATACCTAACAAGAAACAGGCAGGAATATGTATTGGTGGAAAAATAGCTCCCATATTCTTCAACACCCTAGAAGACTCAGGAGCATTAGCGTTCGAGTGCGATGTCAGCAAAATGAACATGGGAGATATAATTGAAATTTACCCTTATGAACAAAAAGTAATCAACACAGATACCAATGAAGAACTTTGCAAATATGAATATAAATCAAATACTTTGCTTGATGGAGTTAGAGCCGGAGGGAGAATACCTCTAATCATTGGAAGAAGTCTTACAGATGAAACAAGAGAAATCTTAAAACAAGAATCATCGAAAGTGTTTACTAGGCCAGATGAAGCAAAAGAAAGTACTAATGGCTTTACCTTGGCTCAGAAAATGGTTGGAAAAGCTTGTGGTGTAGAAGGCATTAGACCTGGGATCTACTGTGAACCAAGAATGTCTACAGTAGGCAGTCAAGATACTACCGGTCCAATGACTAGAGATGAATTGAAGGAATTAGCCTGCCTTGGATTTAATTCCGATTTAGTTATGCAATCATTTTGTCACACAGCTGCCTATCCACTTCCTAAAGATGTAGAAATGCAGCACACACTTCCTGAATTTATACAAACGAGAGGTGGTGTCGCCCTAAAGCCAGGTGATGGCATTATTCACTCATGGCTAAATAGAATGTTATTACCAGATATGGTTGGTACAGGTGGTGACTCTCATACTAGATTTCCATTAGGGATAAGCTTTCCTGCAGGTTCAGGATTAGTGGCTTTTGGTGCAGCTCTAGGAGTTATGCCATTAGATATGCCCGAATCTGTCTTGGTAAAATTTAAAGGTGAGATTCAACCAGGTATAACTTTAAGAGATCTGGTAAATGCAATACCCTACGCCGCGCTTCAATCAGGTCAATTGACTCTTCCAAAAGAAGGAAAAATAAACATTTTTTCAGGTAGATGTCTGGAAATCGAAGGACTTCCTGATCTTAAAGTAGAACAAGCTTTTGAGTTGTCTGATGCTTCGGCGGAGAGATCAGCTTCAGGCTGTACTATCAAGCTTAATGAAGAGCCAATTAGAGAATATCTTGAATCTAATGTAACTCTTTTGAGATGGCTTATTTCAGAGGGTTACGAAGACAAGAAAACTCTTGAAAGAAGAGCTCAAGCCATGGAAGCTTGGCTTGAAAAGCCTATTTTAATGGAAGCTGATCATGACGCAGAGTATGCAGCTGTAATTGAAATAGATCTTAATAGCATTACAGAGCCTCTTTTGGCATGTCCTAATGATCCGGATGATATCAAGCCCTTATCTGAAATTGCTAATACTCATATAGATGAAGTATTCATAGGATCTTGTATGACAAACATTGGACATTTCAGAGCTGCTGGTAAGCTCTTGGAAAACGAATCTGAACTTCCATCTAAGCTATGGGTTTCACCTCCAACTAAAATGGATAAACATCAGCTTACCGAAGAAGGATACTATGACATTTTTGAAAATGCCGGAGTAAGATTAGAAATGCCTGGATGTTCATTGTGTATGGGCAACCAAGCTAGGGTTGAAGCGGAATCGACTGTGGTATCAACCTCCACTCGTAATTTCCCGAATAGACTGGGTGATGGTGCCAATGTATTCTTAGCTTCTGCTGAAGTAGCAGCAATATCTGCAACATTGGGGCATATACCGACAAAAGAAGAGTACTCAAGCTACATGTCAGAAATAAATGCGATGAGCTCAGATATCTATAGATACTTAAATTTTCATGAAATTGCTTCTTACAAAGATGCGGCAAATAGTGCCATTCTTCCCTCTATAACAATTGAAGAAGTAAAAACTTGACTAACTTAGCTGCCTAGAGGCTTTGGATTTGTCATTACGCGCATCTTCTAAATTCTTTAAGTAGTTGTCATCAATATCGTCTGTGACGTACTTTCCATTGAATATGGAGCATTCAAATTGCTTAATGTCTTCATTGCCTACCTGAGCAGCTTGAATGAGATCTTCTAGATCTTGATAGATAAGCCAATCAGCCTTAATGAACTCTTCTATTTCTTTCTCAGTTCTTTGATGAGCAACTAGCTCAGTAGTTGCTGCCATATCGATACCATAAACATTCTGATAGCGAATTGGAGGAGCTGCAGACGCAAAATAAACTTTTTTAGCACCTGAAGATCTCGCCATTTCAATTATTTGCCTACTGGTTGTCCCTCTCACTATTGAATCATCAACAAGCAAAACAACTTTATCTTGGAATTCTAAATCAATGGGATTGAGCTTTTGTTTTACAGACTTCTCTCTTTTTTCTTGAAATGGCATGATGAAAGTCCTTCCTATATATCTATTCTTAACAAATCCTTCGCGGTACTTAATTCCTAAAGTAGAGGCAAGCTGCAGAGCGGATGTCGTACTGCTGTCAGGTATAGGTATCACCACATCAATATCATGTTCAGGCTTGATCTCCATGATTTTTTTAGCAAGAAATTCTCCCATTCTTAAGCGAGACTTGTGCACAGAAATCTTATCTATTTTGGCATCGGGTCTAGCTAAATAAACATATTCAAAAATGCATGGGGTAGGTATTGGATTATTGATACACGATTCTGTCTCTAAAACGCCTTCAGAGCTTATAAAAACTGCTGAACCCGCTTCGATATCATCTATAGTTTCAAAACCTAACGAATCCAGAACAACACTCTCTGAAGCAATCATGTAGTCTTTTCCTATCAAATCTGTTTCTTTGGAACCAACTATCAAAGGTCTAATGCCAAAAGGATCCCGAAATCCAACAATTCCAACACCATTGATCATTATCACCACAGAATATGCGCCTCTCACTCTTTTATGAAGTGCCCTTACTGCAGCAAATATCTCCTTTGACCCTGGTTTAATAGAGCCTTGTTTTTGAAGTTCATGTGCAAATACATTAAGCAAAACCTCACTATCAGAATCAGTATTTAAATGTCTAAGATCTTTATGCACCAAGGCATCTTTTAGTTCTTCTTGGTTTGTAAGATTTCCATTGTGAGAGATGCTTATTCCAAAAGGAGAGTTAACATACATTGGTTGTGCTAATTCTCTGTCTTCACTTCCAGCAGTTGGATACCTAACATGCCCTATACCCATCTGACCTCTCAAATTGAGTATATGCTGATTTCTTATAACATCTCTTACTAAACCTAACTGCTTACGAATAAAAAATCGATTATTGGTTGAAGTGGCTACTCCGGCTGCATCTTGTCCTCTATGTTGTAGGATTGTTAGGGCATCATAAATAACAGGAGAAACCTCTTTCTGACTTACAATTCCTACTACTCCACACATATCTTATATTCTATATCAAAGAGTAATCTTAGGATTATCTTTATCTAGAATAATATCTGCTTTTTTTATCCATTTATCAAATACAGGTTTTGAGTATTCGTAAACTTGTATTGAATAAATCCTTGAGTAAGAATCTAGCCACCATTTATTTTGATCTAAAAAGCTTAAATTAAAGACATAAACACTGCTCAATATCGCTAATATTTTTATAGACCCAAAGAACATCCCTAAAAGTTTATCTAAACCCTTTAACCCTATTGCTGATATTAATTTTGAGATAATAGAACCTAGAATCTTCAAAGTTAAAAAGGAGATCAAGAACATAAGGATAAAACTAATAACATTTTTTAATGTATCTGAACCAACATAGTCCTGCACAAGCGGGAACAGCAAAGGTCCATAAAGCCAAGCCAGAGCTAAAGAGAAAATCCATGCAGCAGCTGAAAAGATTTCTTTGATAAAACCATTAAAAAATCCTGCAATACCAAAAGCCATCATCAGTGTCATAGAAAACCAATCTATTAGAGCAAGATTTTCAATCATACTTTAGAACCTCTGGGTTGAAGCCCCCTAAATCTTGTAACTCTTCTAGAGATAATAAAGAGTCTTTCTTTAAAAGCGTAGGGCCTATATATAAATTAAATGTGTTAATTGAATTCTTATCAAACCTTGAATAAACCTTATAGCCAAGTTTCTTTAAGTAATTTATATCTTCGAGCAACTTACCTTTATCTGAATAAGTTTTTACTTTAATAGTCCATGCTGGACTAAAATTTGTAAGATCACTTGGAGTGAATTCTTCTGTGTTGTAAATATTCTCTGCACCCTTTTCAAGTCCTTCTTCAAGAGGAATATTGAGTTGAATTTCTGGTATTTCTTTTACAAAATCAACAGGGTCATGATTCTCGTAAGTTACTGGTTGCTTAAAAGTTGCTAAAAGAATAAAGCCTAATACTGAGAATATTAAGAAATAGTTAATTCTTTTCACTATGCTCACCCCTTATCTCCTGTATTGCTTTATAACCCTCACTAACTGTCAGAAAGGATCCGAATACTACATATAGATCATCTTTATGGTAACCGTTTTTGATTGCTGAATATACGGAATCGAATTTCTTTACTTTTTTCCCAGTTAAGTCATTGATGGACGCTTCTAACTCAGAAGAATTAAATCTATCGTCATCTATTGAGCAAATATTCCATTCTGAAATCCAATCAGAGATTTCCTTAATTATAGATCTATTATCTTTGTCGGACATGGAAGAGAAAATAGCATTAAAATTTTGATGTTCGAAATTTTTTTTAAGAAAATTAACAAGATATTTAACCGATGCAGGATTATGAGACACATCAAAAATAAAATTATCAACTACATCACACCTGCCTTTTAAAAAAGTTTTTGCAATGACGCCTCTGTAATCTATTTCTTTTTTAGAGATTAACTTAAATGCAGTAATAGCACCTGCAGCAGATTCAACATTTAAGTTTCGATAAGATAAGTTTTCTAAGTCAAACTCATTTTCTTTAAGAATGTAATTCCATCCTGATAAGTTTTCTTCAATTTTAAAACTTTTTCCTAACTCAAAAACAGAAGAACATACTTTATAGGCCAATGAAGTTACTGATTCAGGCATCTGCTCTGAAGCTAAGATGCCGATCTTTCCTTCCTTAAAGATTGCCGCCTTCTGAGAGCCTATCTCTTCACGCGTTTTACCCAGCCACTTTTCATGGTCCATTTCAATATTTGTAATGATAGATATATCAGAATTAATTAAATTAACTGGATCATGCTTACCTCCAATTCCAATTTCCATAATGACAAAATCTAGTTCCTCAGAGGCAAATATGTCAAAAGCAGCTAAAGTTACATAATCGAAGTATGTGAGCCTAGTATCCTCTTTTAATTTTTCTATTTTCTTAAATGCGTTAACTATTCTTGTATCATCCACATGATTTCCATTGATTTGTATTCTTTCGTTAAATTGAATCAGATGAGGTGAAGTATAGGTTCCAGTGCTGTAACCAGCCTCTAACAAAAAGTTTTTTAAGTACTCAACCGTTGTTCCTTTTCCATTAGTTCCAGCAACTATGATAGTTTTTTTACCTAATGATTGCTTAATCATCTTGGAGAAAATACTTTGTAGCCTATCTAACCCAAACTCTCCCTCATTGGGTCTATTAGAATTTATATGTGTAAGCCAATCTGATAAAAGGTTGGAGTCCATAGAAGATTATTTGTTAGAGATCAGACTGTATAGGAGTCTATGTATGGTATCTCTTAAATCTTTTCTATGTACTATTTTGTCAATTGCTCCATGTTCTAATAGAAATTCGCTTCTCTGGAAACCTTCTGGTAATTGCACATTCAATGTCTGTTCAATAACCCTAGGTCCGGTAAAACCAACTAGAGCCTTAGGCTCTGCGATATTTATATCGCCTAACATAGCAAGACTTGCAGAAACTCCTCCATAAATTGGATCAATCATTACTGAAATATAAGGTAACCTAGCTTGTCTCATCTTTTCTATTGCTGCACTTGTTTTAGCCATCTGATATAAAGAAATTAATGATTCTTGCATTCTTGCCCCACCGCTTGTTGAGAAACAAATCATTGGTAGTTGATTTTCTAAGGCAAAATTAACTGTATCTACAAATTTTTGACCGACTACAGATCCCATTGAACCACCCATATATCTAAACTCAAAAGCTGAAGCTACTATTGGCATCTTTTTCAAGCTGCCTTTCATGGCTATCAAAGCCTCTTTTTCATTACTTATTTTTTCAGCTGAGTCTATTCTGTCTTTATAGGATTTAGTATCTTTGAATTTTAACCAGTCCTTGGGAGATTTTTCTTGAGAAATTTCTATAGTTTCTGATGCATCTAAAAAAAGCTCTAACCTCTTCCTGGCTCCAATTCTTATGTGATGATCACATTTTGGACATACAAATAAATTTGATTCTAGTTCGGGAACATAAAGTATATTGTTACAAGAGTTGCAGCTTTGCCATAATCCTTCAGGTATTGTAGATTTCTTTGCAGTCTCCTTTCTAATGAAAGAAGGTAGAATTTTTTCGAACCAATTCGCCATATTTATCCGAGTACTTCTTTTAGTTCTTTAGTTTTTTTAGCAACCATATTAAGGACATCATTGCCCTCTCCTATCAAGTCAACAAATACACTGCCAGCAACTATACCATCAGCAATATCTTTTACAGAAGATGCTGAGATTGCATCTTTTATACCAAAGCCAATTGCAATAGGTAGATCAGTGAATGTTTGTAATACTTCTACTTTATTTTTTACATCATCGGCGTCTATATTACTTGCTCCCGTAATTCCTTTTACAGATATGTAATAGATATAACCTGAAGATTGAGAAGAGATCTTTTTGGCTCTATCTAGGCTAGTAGTTGGTGCTATTAACCTAATAATATCAATATTATTTTTTATAGCATGATCACTAAACTTACTACTCTCTTCCGGTGGCATATCAACAATCAAAATTCCATCTACCCCAGCAGAAACTGCCTTGGCCATAAAGGCCTGGGCGCCCAAAGATTCAAAAGTATTCATGTAACCCATGAATACAATTGGTGTTTTTTTATTGGACGATCGAAATTGAGCAACCAACTGTAAGGCATCAATTAAGGAGGCTCCTTTCTTTAAAGCTCTTTCATGACCCTTTTGTATAGAAATGCCCTCAGCCATGGGATCAGAAAACGGTATACCTAATTCAATAATATCGGCACCTTCTTTCACCATGGTGTGCATGATTTCTAAGGTAGTCTCTAGATCTGGATCACCAGAGACAATATAAGTTATGAGCGCTTTTCTATTTTCTGCTTTAATTTCAGAAAAAGTATCTTTGATCTTAGAGGTCAAAGTTCTATTCCCTCTATCGATGCAACAGTATTAATATCCTTATCACCTCTTCCTGAAACATTAACAATTATTGTTTGTTCTTTGGACATTGTTGGAGCTATTTTCTTAACATAAGCTATGCCGTGAGCTGTTTCAAGAGCAGGCATTATTCCTTCCACTTTAGTGAGCTCCTTGAAGGCCTCAAGAGCCTCCTCATCATCAGCTGCAACATATTCAGCTCGACCTATATCTTTCAACCAAGCATGTTCTGGGCCGACTCCGGGGTAGTCTAATCCAGCAGAAACAGAATGAGTCTCAATAATCTGACCGGCATCATCCTGCATCAAATAAGTTCTCATGCCATGCAAAATACCTTCTTTGCCATCATTCAAGGGAGCAGCGTGCTTACCGGTGCTTAACCCTAAGCCACCAGCCTCAACCCCGATCAACCTAACATTTTTATTTTCTATGAATGGATAAAATAGCCCCATTGCATTAGAACCACCGCCCACGCAGGCTATTAATACATCTGGATCTTTGCCTATCTGAATCTTGCTTTGTTCGATCACTTCTTCCCCAACTACAGCATTAAAATCTCTTACTATTTGGGGATAAGGATGTGGCCCTGCAACACTACCTATAATGTAATAAGTATCGTCTACATTGGTTACCCAATCTCTCATAGCCTCATTCATAGCATCTTTAAGTGTTCTGGTACCTGAACTAACTCCAACCACTTCTGCTCCCAGAAGTTTCATCCTAAATACATTAAGCGATTGCCTTTTTATGTCTTCTTCACCCATGTAAACTAAACATTCCAATCCGTGTCTAGCCGCTACAGTTGCTGTTGCTACCCCATGCTGACCAGCACCTGTTTCAGCGATAATTCGTTTCTTTCCCATATGTTTAGCCAAAAGAATTTGACCAACAGTATTATTAATCTTGTGAGCTCCAGTGTGATTTAAGTCCTCTCGTTTTAAAAAAATTTTTGCTCCGCCCAGTAACTCCGTCCAACGTTTTGCAAAATATAATGGGGAAGGTCTTCCGACATAGTGAGAAAGATCATCTCTGAATTCTTTCAAGAAGTTTTTATCTTTTTTTATAAACTCGTACTGTTCAGCCAACTCTTCTAGTGCTGGAACAAGCGTCTCAGCAACGTATCTTCCTCCGTAAACTCCAAACCTCCCATTTTTATCTGGCATTATTTCTTCAGACATGAAAACTCCTTACTTTTTCAACAATATTTTTAACTTTTAGATGGTTTTTTATCCCTGGACCATCTTCAACACCAGAACAGATATCTACACCACTGCAATTCTTAATGAGAAGAGCATTGTGAAAGTTAGTTTCATCAATGCCACCAGCCACAAGAAAGGGTATTTCTATCAATCCGTTCAACAAAGAAAGATCAAAAGATTTACCTGTTCCTCCATAAGATACTTCATCATAGCTATCGAATATCAACATTTTAGCACTTTTATAGTCATGATTTATCTTTTCTAAATCTGTATCTTTGTTAACCCTAATAGCCTTAACGTAGTCTCTTCCAAAACTTTCACAATATTCTTTTGTCTCGTCACCATGAAACTGAGGAATGGCTGTAGGTAATTTTTTCAAACAATCAGCAACAAATTCTCTTTCCTGATTAACGAAAAGTAAAAAAACCTCAATGTCATCCGATAAGTCATTACATATATTAACGATTTTATCTAATGGGATTAAACGTTTACTTTTATTGAATAAATTAAATCCAATAGCATTCACGCCATACTGAACAGCAATCTCGGCATCTTCAAAGTTTGTGATTCCGCATATCTTGATAAAACTTTTCATATATAAAAATTATAGAATATTTAATACAGTAATTTACCAATTTAGGTGAGATTTAGATTTTGGTATCTTATATTTTTGAGGATACTGGGGTCCAATAAAAAAAAGACCTGACGATTTTACTGTCTTGCCTGCAAAAGTTCTGTCTTTTAATCTAAGTATTTTATCTACCTCTTTTGGAGTGATCTCTTTTTTTCCGGCCATCAACAGGGTCCCAATTATTATTCTTACCATATGAAGAAGAAATGCATTGGCCCGAAGTTCAACCGAAATAAAATCTTTATTTTTATAAATCTTTATATCTTTCATATCCCTAATCGGGGTTTTAGACTGACAGCTTGATCCTCTAAAAGAGCTAAAGTCGTGTTCTCCTAATAAATATTTTGCTCCAAGCCTCATATTATTGATACTCAGTCTGTGCGGTACGTACAAAGACCTATCTGCCCAGAGGGCTGAGGGAGTCTGACTATTCAGTATGTTGTATAAATAAGATCTATTTATTGCCGAGAACCTCGCATGAAATGAACTATCAACTTTTTTAGACCATAAGATTCTGATGCTCTTCGGAAGATAAGAATTCACTCCTCTTATCCATTCAGATTCTGATCGGTTGGCATTAGAATCAAAATGTATAACCTGCATAAAGGCATGCACACCTGCATCAGTTCTTCCGCTGCAAAATGTCTTCACCTCATGATCTGCAACTTTACTTATTGATGCGTCTAGATGTCCTTGGACAGTCTCATTTGTACTTTTTTGTTTTTGAAAGCCATAGTAATTAGTACCATCATACTCAACGCCTAAAGCAATCCTGGTGTCGGTCATCTAACTATTAATCTTTTCAAATAAGTTGCTAACTAGCCTTTTTTCTTCCTGTGTTGGATTATCTTGCAAAAGTTGAGCTAAAAGCCTCTTAGCCTCTTTTTCCTGACCCATTTCAATTAAACTCCTAGAGAGGTTGATCTTAGCAATACGCTCATCTCCTATCTCATTTGAAATGTCTGAGGTAATAGCCGGAAGTTCCTGTTTCTTCTCGTATCTTATGGCACTTAATAACAGACTAAAAATTAAAATACCAAAAACCAGTCCGCTTACACCTTCTAAATAAACTCCAGTAAGAAAAAAAAATTCAGTTTCTAAATTTAATAATAAATTATCCATTAATTATTCAAAGATCTCTTCTGCTATTTGTATGCTATTCAAAGCAGCGCCTTTAAGAAGATTATCCGCAACTACCCACATATTTATTCTTTTATCGCTCCATAAGTCTCTTCTTATCCTCCCAACATGAACAAGATAATCTCCATCAGCATCTGTAGCAGCCGTAGGATAGTCACCTTCATCATTAGCATAATTGATAGAGAGTCCGGGTGCTGACTTCAGCACATCAAGTACTGCCTCTTCGGTCAAAGATTTCTCAGTTTTAATGTGAATCGACTCTGAATGACCATTCAACACAGGAACTCTTACACAAGTCGCTGTAACTTGAATCTTTGAATCAAGGATCTTGTGAGTTTCTTTTACTAATTTATTCTCTTCTTTGGTATATCTATTGTCTTCAAAAATATCACAATGTGGCAAGACATTATTAGCGATTTGCTTGGCATAAATATCGGATTTTTGTTCAGTGCTTCCATGATATGAATCTAACTGAGATAACAATTCTTCTGTAGCTTCTTTTCCTGTTCCTGAAACTGCCTGCAGAGTTGTTACATCAATTCTCTTAATATTGAATGCATCATGAATTGGTTTCAATGCAACCAACATCTGGATTGTTGAGCAGTTGGGATTGGCAATGATTCCAGGTAGTTGATAATCCAAAACTAGCTTTCCGTTTACTTCCGGAACTATCAGAGGAATATCTTCTTCGTACCTAAAGCAAGAAGAATTATCCACAACTACACATCCTTGAGATACAGCTTTAGGTGCAAATTCTGCAGAAACAGATGCTCCGGCAGAAAATAGTGCCAAGTCTGTTCCAGTAAAATCATATTCAGAAAGATCTTCGATTATGTATTCTTTTGTTCTAAATTTTACTTTTTTTCCCTTAGATTTTTTACTGGCAAGTAGAATGATTTCAGCGTCTTGGAAAAAATTCTCTTCAAGTAATCTTAAAAAGGCTTGTCCAACCATGCCTGTAGCTCCTGCTATAGCTATTTTTCTCGCTTTTGTTTTCATATTAATTTAGTTTTTCAATAATTTTGTTACCCATTTGAGATGTAGAAAGTTTACTATCTTGAGGTCCTTCTAAATCATGTGTTCTGAAACCTTCCGATAGAACTTCTTCTATGGAGTTCTCAATTGCTAGAGATGCTTCTTTCGCGTCAAAACTATATTTAAGCATCATAGCAACAGACAATATTGCTGCTATGGGGTTAGCTAATCCCTTGCCAGCAATATCTGGTGCAGATCCATGGACAGGTTCATACATGCCAGTATTATCAGAATTTAAAGAGGCCGAAGGTAACATACCTATCGAGCCAGTTAGCATAGCTGCTATGTCAGAAAGAATATCACCAAATAAATTACCAGTAACCATGACATCAAATTGCTTTGGATCCCTTACAAGTTGCATCGCTGCATTATCTACAAGCATATGAGAGAGTTCTACGTCAGGATAATCCTTTGAAAGCTCAGTCATGACTTCTCTCCACAACACACTCACTTCCAGTACATTTGCCTTATCAACTGAACAAAGTGTCTTATTTCTTTTTTGAGCTGCTTCAAATGCGACTCTACCTATTCTTTCAATTTCATTCTTACTGTAGATCATGGTATTGAATGCAGACTCTTTATTTTCTGATCTTCCTCTTGGTTCACCAAAGTAGATACCTCCGGTTAACTCTCGTATGATTAACAAATCAAGATTTAAGACTTTTTCAGGCTTGAGAGAAGAAGAATCTGAAAGATGCTTAGATAAAATTGCAGGTCTTAGATTGGCAAATAAATCCAATTCAGCCCTCAAACCAAGCAAAGCTCTTTCTGGTCTGAGATGGTAGTCCAGGTCATCCCAGGTTGGTCCTCCAACTGCACCTAGTAAGACAGCATCTGATTTTTTAGCAGCATTTAAAGTATCATCTGGAAGAGGTTTTCCTGTTTCCTCAAAGGCCTTTCCACCAACTAGAGACTCTTCAATAGATATATTTAAATCATGAGATTGATTTACATGTATTAAAACTTTTTTTGCTTCATCGCATACCTCAGGTCCAATACCGTCTCCTGGCAATATAAGAACTTGCTTTTGTTTATCCATTTTCTTTCTCGTTTATAAAAATCCAAGGGGAATATAAAATTCTATTTTTTTCAAATTCTTTTATTTGTTCAGAATGAGTTAGGCTTAGTCCAATCTCATCCAATCCCTCAAGAATGCATTTTTTTCTAAAGGGGTCTATATCGAAATGAGCAACTTCACTGTCTACTGAGAAAATAATCTGGTTTTCTAAATCAATCTCAATTTGTTGTCTCTGCTCAGCAAGATTAAGTAGTTTATCTATGTCTTTTGAATCAAGGACGATAGGAAGAAGTCCGTTATTGAAACAATTATTATAGAAAATATCCGCAAAGCTTTCAGCAATTACAACTTTAAAACCATAGTCTAATAAAGACCAAACGGCATGCTCCCTACTTGACCCACATCCGAAGTTTTTTTTACTTATTAAAATATCAGAATCTAGAAACTTATCTTGATTGAGGATAAATTCTTTATTAACCTTTCTAAGGCTAACATCTTGACCAGGAAAGCCTTCATCTTCATATCTCCACGCGTCGAATAGATTTTGTCCAAAGCCGCTCTTTTTAATTGATTTTAAAAACTGCTTAGGAATTATCTGATCAGTATCAATGTTATCTCTTTCGAGAGGGACGGCCTGACCTGCATGAAATGTGCTGGTATTTTTCATGAAATAAAATCTCTAACATCCACAAAACTGCCTTGTATTGCTGAAGCGGCAGCTGTAGCCGGTGATACGAGATGTGTTCTGCCTCCATACCCCTGTCTTCCTTCAAAATTTCTATTTGAAGTAGATGCGCAATGCTCCCCATCACCCAATTGATCAGGGTTCATGGCGAGACACATGGAACATCCCGGAGCTCTCCACTCAAAGCCAGATTGAATAAAGATTTCATCAAGGCCTTCTTCAATAGCCTGCTTTGAGACTAAACCTGATCCAGGCACAACAATTGCTCTTTTAATTGTGCTGGATATCTTCTTTCCTTCTAATATTTTTGCAGCCTCTCTTAAATCCTCTATTCTAGAATTAGTGCAAGAACCAATAAATATCTGATCTAGTCTGATATCTTTTATCCTTTTCCCAGATTCAAGATTCATGTAATCAAGTGCGTGCTTCATAGAATCACTTGTAGGTTCTGGAATTGAACCATCTATATCAATGACCATCTCCGGAGAGGTACCCCAAGTCACTTGAGGAGCAATAGAAGATCCATCAATAATTATCTCTTTATCAAAATAGGATCCCTTGTCGCTAATTAAATCCTTCCATTGGTTAATTGCTTCTAGCCATTTCTCACCCTTAGGGGCAAAAGGCCTATTTCTTATGTAATCTTCTGTAGTTTTATCATACGCAACCAAACCAGCTCTAGCTCCGGCTTCGATAGCCATATTGCAAACGGTCATGCGTCCTTCGATAGACATATTTTCTATTACAGATCCACTATATTCAATTGCATATCCAGTACCACCAGCAGTACCAATTTGCCCTATCACAGCAAGAGTGACATCTTTAGGAGTTACACCATCTTGTAACTCACCAGAAATAGTTACTCTCATATTTTTTAATTTTGAAGTCTTCAAGCATTGAGTAGCTAAAACATGCTCTACTTCTGATGTTCCGATACCCATAGACAGTGTAGCCAATGCTCCATGAGTAGAAGTATGAGAATCTCCGCAAACGATAGTCATACCGGGTAAAGTTAATCCTTGTTCAGGACCAACCACATGCACAATACCCTGCCTTCTATCATGAATATCGAATTGCAAAATATCATGCTCTTTACAGTTATCATCTAGAGTTACAACTTGTAATTTAGCAACTTCATCATAAATACCTTCCAATCCTTTAGATCTGTCAGTTGTAGGGACATTATGATCTGGTGTTGCTATATTTGCTGATATTCTCCAAGGACTTCTGCCTGCTAACTTAAGCCCTTCAAACGCCTGCGGAGAAGTAACTTCATGAATTAGATGTCTATCTATGTAGAGTAAATAGGTATTATCGGCTCTTTGAGTTACCTCATGCAGATTCCACAATTTATCGTATAAAGTGTAAGACATAATAAGGGTCTTAAGAAAGATCTGGAATTTCAGTTACAACATCAGCGTTTTGGGCCCTATTCCTTAAAAAATGATCCATGATAACCAATGCGGTCATTGCCTCTGCAATGGGAGTAGCTCTAACCCCTACACAGGGATCGTGTCTACCTTTAACCTGAATCTGTTGAGACTCTCCTGAACTGTTAATAGTTTGACCTTCTTTATTAATGCTTGAGGTAGGCTTTAAAACTATAGATACATTAACATCTTGTCCGGTACTAATACCACCTGAAATACCTCCTGAATTATTAGATAAATAACCATCAGGACTCATTTCATCTCTGGATTCAGAACCTCTTGCAGAAACGAGATCGAAACCCTTACCGATCTCAAAACCTTTAACGGCATTGATGCTCATCAAACCTTTAGCTAAATCAGCTTCAAGCTTATCAAAAACAGGTTCTCCAAGACCCACAGGGAGATTCGAAACAACTACTTCTATCTTTGCACCTATAGAATCACCTTCTTTTCTTAATTGATCTATCAGATTTTCAATATCTTTTAGAATATTTTTATCAGGACAAAAGAAAGGGTTTTTATTTATTTCACCTAAATCAATATTGTTTATCTTGATACTTCCTATTTGAGATAAATAACCAGTGACTGAAATATTTAAGCGCTCAGTTAAATATTTTTTTGCAACAGCTCCTGCAGCAACTCTCATTGCTGTTTCTCTAGCAGAAGACCTACCACCCCCTCTATGATCTCTAAATCCGTATTTCTTTGAATACACATAATCAGCATGGGAAGGCCTAAATACGTCTTTTAAATCATCATAATCTTTTGACTTCTGATCTTTATTTCTTATTAATAAGCCAATAGGAGTTCCAGTTGTTTTTCCTTCGAATACACCTGATAAAATTTCTACTTCGTCATCTTCTTTTCTTTGTGTTGTATATTTTGAAGAGCCAGGTTTTCTTTTATCTAATTCTTTTTGAATATCCTCTTCACAAAGGCCTAATCCTGGAGGGCAGCCATCAATTACACATCCAAGAGCAACTCCATGACTCTCACCGAATGTGGTCACGATAAAAGAATTTCCAAACGAGTTTCCAGACATTTTCTTACTTATTACTTTATAGGGGGTGCGATTATAGAATTTTTAATGATCTTGAGCATTAAATTTGATATTTATATGGAAAATATCAATATACTTTAAATATTCAATAAGAGAAACATATGATAAAAGCAGTATTTTGGGATTTCGGAGGAGTAATAACCACTAGTCCTTTTGAGTCTTTTAATAGATTTGAAGAACAAAATAATTTACCTAAAGATTTTCTAAGATTAGTTAACTCTACGAATCCAGACTCTAATGCTTGGGCAAAATTAGAGCGTAGTGAAGTTGATCTTGATGAATTTAACGATTTGTTCATGGAAGAAAGTAAAAAATTAGGTCATGCCACCCCAGGCAAGGAAGTGATAGCTCTTTTAAAAGGAGAAGTAAGGCCTCAAATGATAAATGCATTAAAGTCTATAAAAAATAGATTAGTACTGGCTTGTTTGACAAATAATATTCAAGCTATGGACAAGCAGTTTGAAGGAAATGTTTCTGCATCAGGTAAGCATGATGAAGTAATGCAGTTATTTGATTTTGTGATTGAATCAAGCAAAGTAAGTGTAAGAAAGCCTGATCCCAATTTCTATTTATTAGCTTGTGAAAAAGCAAGTATAAGACCTGACGAGGCTATATTTTTAGATGATCTAGGAATCAATCTAAAGCCCGCCAAAGAACTAGGCATGAGGACCATTAAAGTAATTGATCCCGATGTAGCCTTAGATGAACTTCAATCGCTTTTAGACTTTCAACTGTCTTAAGCTAAGCAACTAGACCTGCGCAATAACCTGAAGACCAAGCCCATTGGAAATTAAAACCGCCCAAGTGACCGGTGACATCAAGCACCTCTCCTATAAAATAAAGTCCTTGATGATTGTTTACTTCCATAGTCTGTGAATTAATATAATTGGTATCTACTCCACCTAATGTAACTTCGGCTGTCCTATAACCTTCAGTAGATGAAGGTTTCACTTTCCATTGATTCAAGGCAAAGCCTATTTTTATTAATTTTTTATCAGAGATATCATTCAAAGAATTTTCTGCAATCTCTCTCCACAAAAGGTCTTGTAGCTGTAACACTAGGGACTTACTCATACAGGATGATAAATAGTTCCTTATTAAAGATTTATTATTGAGTCTCTTTTCTGCAAGCAGATCTTCAGCTATATTTCTTTCAGGCAAAAGATTTATGGTTATCTCTTGTCCGGGTTTCCAATAATTAGATATTTGCAGTATTGCGGGTCCGCTTAATCCTCTATGAGTAAATAAAATATTTTCTCTAAAAGATTGATCACCACATCTGACTTCTGCATCTAGAGAAATTCCCGAAAGTTTTTCACAAAATGGTTTCAGGGAGTCGCTAAACATGAAGGGCACTAAGCCCGCACTAAGTGCATTCAAGGGCATATGATATTGCTCAGCAAGCTTATATCCGAAGTCACTTCCTCCTAGGGTTGGGACAGAAAGAGCCCCAGTAGCAACAATTAAAGACTTACAATCAATCTTTAGGGCCGCTTCTCCTTTAATATTTTTTTCATAACCTTCAACTCTATATTTCTCATGACTAAGTTTATCTTCGTTATCTAAATTAATTACAGAACTTATCTCAGAGTTCTTAATAATCTTTACCTTATTAATCTCACATTCTTTGAGCAACATATTGACGATATCCTTAGCAGAATGGACGCAAAATAGCTGATTGTGCTTACGTTCTTCAAACTCAATCTCATGTTTTTTGACCAATTCAATAAAATCCCAGGCTGTATACCTTGAAAGTGCAGATTTACAAAAGTGTTCATTATTAGAAAGAAAATTATCAAATTCTAAATCTGTGTTCGTAAAATTACAGCGACCCCCACCAGACATAAGAATTTTTTTTCCCACTTTGTTTGATCTTTCTATGACCAATACACTTTTTTTTCTTGAAGCAGCAGTTATTGCTGCCATGAGGCCTGCAGCCCCTGCACCAAGGACAACAACATCATATTTCATAAAATTTTATAGTGGAGAACAAAAAGATTAGTAAAAATTAGTTTTTAGCTGATTTTGGAGAAAAGTAATCCATCAAAGCCAATAAAAGGCCTGAGAAGATAAACACAACATGAATAATGATCATCCATTGAATTTCTCTATCTGATACTTCAGAGATATCCATAAATGTTTCTAGCAGATTAATTCCAGAAATAGCTACAATTGACGCTATTAGTTTTAATTTCAAGTCACCAAAATCAGTTTTGCCCATCCATTCTGGCTTGTCTTCACTTTCATCTGCTACAGAAATTTTTGAAACAAAATTTTCGTAACCTGCAAAAATTATCATAAGGACTAAATTACTAATAAGAGCCAAATCAACTATATGAAGAACAAACAACATCATATCTTTTAAGTCTGAAGATAAGAGGGAAGGAGCAAAATGAAGTAATTCTTGGATTACCTTAATAGTAATAAAAAAGAGAGATATTGAAAGCACTATATAAATAGGCGCCAGTAACCATCTACTTGAGAATATCAATCTTTCTAATAAGCTCTCCAATTGATTCATAAAACTACTCTGAGATATTTTATTCTGCAACCATTAAGTTCATAAAGTCTGTAACCGGGGTCTGCTCTAATGCTTCTTGATTAGCACAAAGACTCAATATTGATTCCACTCTAGATTCAGAAAATTGTGTTTTAAGATTTCTTTCAAACTTCTCTACTAATAACGGAATTCCTTGCTCTCTTCTTCTTCTATGTCCTATAGGGTATTCAACTTCAACTTTTTCCGTGGAAGAGCCGTCATTAAAGAATATTTGTATGGCATTGGATATAGATCTTTTATCAGATTCTAAATACTCTTTTGAATATCTTGCATCTTCCTCTATAACCATCTTCTCTCTAAGGTGATCAACTCTTGGATCCGATGCTACATCATCTTCATAATCTTCGGCAATTAAGTCACCCTTTAAAAGTCCAATGGCAGTCATGTATTGAAGACAGTGATCTCTGTCGGCAGGATTATTTAAAGTTCCTTCTTTACTGATTATTCTAATAGCTGATTCATGAGTTGAAATAAGAATCTTATCGATATCATTCAGTCTATCCTTTATCTGCTCGTGAAGTATAACTGCAGCCTCAACAGCAGTTTGAGCATGGAATTCAGCAGGAAAAGAAATTTTAAATAGAATATTTTCCATCACATAAGAATCGAATTCTCTTGGGAGACTAAATGAATTGCCTTTGAATTGAACATCATAGAAACCCCAAGTTGGTGCAGTCAGAACACTTGGATAACCAATTTGACCCTTTTGAGTTAAAAGCACTAACTGCAATGCTCTACTAGTAGCATCACCAGCTGCCCAAGATTTTCTTGGGCCTGCATTAGGAGCATGCCTGTAAGTCCTTAAACTTTGTCCATCTACCCAAGCTTGCGATAATGCATCTATGGTTTGATCTTTGCTTAATCCAAACATTGAAGAAATTACAGCAGTTGAAGCAACCTTGACCAATACAACATGATCTAGCCCTACTCTATTGAAACTATTTTCTAAAGCTAAGACCCCTTGAATCTCATGTGCCTTAATCATATTTGTTAGAACATCTTTCATGGTTAGCGGGTCTTTACCTTCTGCTATATTTTTTTGAGATAAATAATCAGCTGCAGCTAATATACCGCCTAGATTATCTGAAGGATGGCCCCACTCCGCTGCCAACCAAGTATCATTAAAATCTAACCACCTAATAATTGCACCTATATCCCAAGCACCTTTAACTGGGTCTAATACATGACTAGTTCCAGGGACTCTTACTCCGCCTGGCACTTCAGTGCCTTCAACATAAGGACCAAGTAGATTTTTGCAATCGGGAAAAGTAAGCGCAAGCAATCCACAGCCCAATGTATCCATTAAACAATTGCGAGCAGTGTCATATGCTTCGGTGCTTTCAATGTTCTTATCTAAAACATAATCAGCAATTTTTACTAGTACGTCATCAGGATTAGGACGCACGTTTGTTTCAACGTTTCCAGACATAATTTTTTTCCTTTTAATTAACGGTCAGACATATCAACCCAGACTGAGTTATCGGGTCCGATATACTCTTCGCTAGGTCGAATAATTCTATTATCAGCTCTTTGTTCCATTACATTTGCAGCCCAACCAGAAGTTCTTCCGATTACAAATAGAGGTGTAAAAATTGCTGTTGGTATTCCAAGATAATGATAAGCAGAAGCCATGAAGAAATCAGTATTCGCAAACATTCCTTTCTCTTCATCCATGACTCTCTCAATCTCATCTGAAACTTCATAAAGAGTCGCATCATTGCTTAATTTAGATAGTTTTTCAGCCCAAACTTTAATAATAGCGTTTCGAGGATCCTCTGTTTTATAGACTGCATGACCAAAACCCATGATCTTTTCTTTATTTGCCAATAAATCTAAAACACCGGCCTTTGCTTGTTGTCTATCCGAATATTTTTCTATCATCTCCATGGCAGCTTCATTAGCTCCGCCATGTAATGGTCCTCTTAAGGTTCCGATGCCGGCTGTGATACAAGAATGCATATCAGATAATGTTGATGCACAAGTTCTTGCGGTAAAAGTAGATGCATTGAAACCATGCTCAGCATAAAGTATTAAAGAAATATCTAAGGCTCTAGCGTGATCTTCAGAAGGTTCTTGACCTGTTAACAGGGATAAGAAGTGACCCCCTATAGTGGCGTGCTCAGTCTCAGTTTTGACTCTGACACCATCATGCGAATATCTATACCAATAGGTAATTATAGATGCAAAAGAAGCTAAAATTCTATCAGCAGTCTCATTTTGATTTGAGAAATCTCCTTCCGGTTCCAGATTGCCTAACATTGAGCACCCTGTTCTCATAACATCCATGGGATGTGCACTAGCAGGAATTCTTTCAAGTACTTCTTTTAATTCAGCCGGTAAAGCTCTGTAAGATTTTAATTTTGCAGAGTAAGAATCGTATTCTGATTGATTCGGTAAATTTCCGTAAAGCAGCATATAAGCGACTTCTTCGAAAGAAGCTTTTTCAGCAAGCTCTTCAATAGCGTAACCTCTATAAGTCAGACCTTTGCCTTCTTTGCCAACAGTTGAAAGTGCAGTTTTTCCTGCAACTTGACCCCTTAATCCTGCCCCATCTAATTTCTTCTCACCCATTTCTTTTCCTTATTTAATCTTTAAATAATTCGTCCAATTTATTTTCGAACGAATGATAATCTAGCACGTCGTAAAGTTCATCTCTAGTTTGCATATTTTTTAATAGACTCTCCTGACTATTTCTATGCTTGATTTCCCTGTAGACCATCTCCGCAGCTTTGCTCATAGCCCTAAAGGCAGTTAGAGGATATAAAACCATATCAACTCCAGAATCAGCGAGCTCGTCGCAACCAAATAATGGAGTTTGTCCAAATTCCGTAATATTAGCTAGAACAGGAATTGTAATATGTTTTTTTAATTCTACATATTGTTCAAGTTTTATAAATGCTTCAGGAAAAAGAGCATCAGCTCCAGCTTCCTGATAGGCCAGAGCTCTTTCGATTGCACTTTCAAGTCCTTCATTAGCTAAAGCATCTGTTCTTGCCATCACTATAAAGTCTTGGTCTGTTTTTGAATCAACTGATGCTTTGATCCTATCGATCATCTCCTGAATTGATACAATTTCTTTATTGGGCCTGTGTCCACATCGTTTTTGAGATACTTGATCTTCAATATGCATTCCAGCAGCCCCATAATTGATCAAAGATTTTACAGTCCTGGATATATTAAAAGCTCCTCCCCATCCCGTATCTGCGTCAACCAGCAAAGGAAGAGATGTAGCGTTAGTGATCCTTTCAACATCAACTAAAACATCTTGTAAAGAAGAGATTCCTAGGTCAGGGACTCCCAAGCTAGAAGCTGCAACCCCTCCTCCAGAAAGATAAATAGCTTCATGACCTTCTTTTTCAGCAAGTAAAGCCGTATAAGCATTAACTGTACCAACTATTTTTAGAGGACTATTATTTGACAGTGCTTCTTTAAGTTTTTTTCCTTGTGAATCGTTCATCTTTAACTTCTCCCAAAAAATTTAGAATTCTCAATTAGTAATTCTTTTAATTCTTGATGACTCTCTACACCACCTATATCCTTAAACTCTTCTCTGATATGTTTCGGTGCCTGAAAAAATACTCCTAGATCAGCTTCTTGTAACATTTGAATGTCGTTATAAGAATCCCCTGAAGCGAATACTTTAAATTTCATATCTTTCAAAGACTGCACGACCTTTTTTTTATTTTCAAGCCTTCTTAAAGTGTACCCTTTTAATTCGTTATCTTGAATGTCTAAGTAATGACAATTAATAGAGGGCGTTCCTAACTTTCTTATCAATGGCCAAGCCAACTCATAAAATGAATCGGAAACGATAGTGAGTTGAAAATTATCCCTTACCCAATCTATAAACTCCTTCGCGCCCTCAAAAGGCTCCATCTTATCAACCAATGATTGAATTTCAGAAAATGATAAGCCGATGGATTTCACCAAATTAATCCTCATATCCATAAGTTCAGAGTAATCTTTGAGGTCCTGAGTGGTCAATTTAAATTGCTCTTCACCGGTATACTCAGCCACTTCAGCCCATATTTCGGGGATTAATACACCTTCAAGATCTAGACAGACATGTTCCATTGATAGATTTACTCACACTTTATTTGAGGTGAGGATTATACATTTATTAAGCGTAATTTCTTGTATTAAAGTTGATTACTTGACCAGTTGGAACTTCTAAAGAGGCTGATTTACAATTTTCTAATTGATCATCAAAAAAAATGTCAGCACCGAAATTTTTGAGAAAGCTTGTCTTATCCATACCGCCTAAGAACAGAGACTCATCCACACGGATATTCCATTCTCTTAAAGTCTTTATAACCCTTTCATGAGAAGGAGCTGATCTTGCGGTAACTAATGCAATTCTGATAGGACATTCTGTTTTTGGGAAGCTTTGTTGGACTTTATAAAGTTCATCCAAAAAAGACTTGAAAGATCCTCCACTCAAGGGTTTATTTGCCAAATCTTTTTCATTTTTATCAAATGCCTTTAATCCCCTTTCATCAAAGATCTTCTGAGATTCTTCAGAAAAAATGACTGAATCTCCATCAAATGCAACTCGTAGATCATCAGTTTCAAGAAAAGACCTCTTAGAAGGTATTATTCTTGCTGAAGCAATACCATTCTCTATAGAAGATTTACAGTCTTGAAATTCTGTAGACAAGAAAAGGTGTGCACCAAAAGATTTAGCATAAACATGAGGACTATTACCTCCACAAAAAGCTGCTTTTTTTATATCAAGGTCATGATGCTGAATGGAATTAAAGACTCTTAGACCCGTATCAGCAGTATTTCTGCTTAAAAGAATAACTTCTACAAGTTTTTCTTTTTTGAATTGCTTATTTAAATTAAGAAGTTTTTTAACTAAAAGAAATGCCTGACCAGGTTTGAGTGGAATATTTTCTTTTAAAATTTGATGATCTTTATAAGCCTCTAGTCCTTCGTTCTCAAAAATTGAATGACTAGAATCTAGGTCAAATAAAGCTCTTGAAGTTATACCGATTCTCAACATGTTTGCATATTACTATATGCTGTATATAATTACAGTACTATTATGAAAAACTTAACGAAAAGACAAGAAGAAATATTAAATTTAATAAAATCTCATATTCAGGATTTAGGATTTCCGCCTACTAGGGCTGATATTGCAAAATCTCTTGGCTTCAAATCACCTAACGCTGCGGAACAACACTTAAGAGCTATTGAAAAGAAGGGTTTTATTAGTATTCTCTCCGGTGCATCTAGAGGAATAATTCTAAATGATACTGGTAATGATGATATACCGATAATAGGTCTAGTTGCAGCTGGTGGACCAATCTTAGCTGAAGAAAATATAGAAAAAACTATCCCCAGATCTAACAATCTTCTTTCAAATGAAATTGATTATTATCTTCGAGTCAAAGGTGACAGCATGGTAGATGTAGGTATCTTTGAAGAGGATTTAATCGGTGTGAGTAAAACCTTGAATCCCAAAATTGGCTCTATTGTTGTCGCAAGAATTAATAATGAAGTCACGGTCAAGACTCTTATAGAGTTCAATCAAAATAAAGTCACACTAAGACCCGAAAATAAAAACTATACTGATATTAATGTTAATCCTTCAATAGATGAACTGGTAATAGAAGGCTCTTGTGTGGCGCTTTTAAGAGAAAGTCTTTAGATCACTTTAGCTTCTTCAAGGTAGACAAAGCTGTCTCCCTTTTCCAGTTTAAGGATCTCTTTAATAATAAAATCCTGTTCTTCTTGTTCTAACTTATACCAATCATTTGGAATCTCAGTTTCTAACTCTCCAACCTTGAGGTTTTTAATAAATTTAAATGCCTTACCGGGTTTCCTTATCTTTATGCCTACTGGATTGATGGTTTTATCCTTCTTGTGCAAAAAGCCTAATATTCTGAGTGAGTTTAGTACATATCTTCTTCCAGATTCTGATTCATAATCTATTGTTCCAGGCTCATAATAGGAAACTTTTGGACTTGGATCTTTATTTTCTGGTTTAAGTTTTGTTGCTTTGTTGAAACCATCAAATTCTGTATATTCACCAAATCTACCATTCTTTAAGACAATAGGTAGATTACTATTAACTTCAGTAAATAAGATATTCTCAGCATTACTTATCTCTATAAGTTCTATTGCTCTATTTATTCCTATATCTAAAATAAATTCATCTTCATCTGGTGTGCCAAAAAGCTTTTTTTCATCTTCATTCATAGTCCAAACACAAGGTCCATTTACACTTAAGTCTGCATAAATAGGATTACCTAAATCCGGGTGAATTCCTAAGTCTTTTGGTAGTTCCTGATAAGTCTCCCAAGTTGTATTAAGTTCAAATGGTTTTTTAGTCCACTTACACTCAGAGCACCCTACAAAATATCCCCAGGAACCAGATTTCAGACTTATAGGACTAGAGCATTTTGGGCATTCATTTTTAATTTGACCACTTTCATCTTTTGGAAAGATTACGGAACCAAGCTCTTCATTTAGAAGGTCTAAAACTTGTCTAGTTTTGAATTCATCTTTATTGCTAATTTCTATATCATTAATTTTACGATTTAAGTAATTTTGCAATTCAATCCAAAAAGCATTCAGAACCTCTTCATAATTTTTATTTCCTGATGCTACTTCATCTAAATCCTCTTCCATGCG
>Ga0209631_10001838_pt1 | contig 26245 bp, 20 predicted proteins | sample COG_08_FD_184752 | JGI IMG/M metagenome (GOLD analysis project Ga0209631, IMG submission 184752) | Pelagic Microbial community sample from North Sea - COGITO 998_met_08 (SPAdes) (version 2) | ecosystem: Environmental > Aquatic > Marine > Neritic zone/Coastal water | place: Helgoland, sampling... | reverse complement strand
AGACTCCGGTGAGGCAAAGGTTTGCGGGGTTGACCTAGCGGAAGAGGAAGGAGAGGTTCGTAAACACATTGGTTTCCTCGCCGAAAATAACCCATTACCTGAAGAACTGAGGGTTATTGAATACCTTAATTTCCGCGCCAACTTAAAGGGGTTGGAAGGAAGTAGAAAGCGAGAAAGAATTCGCTTAGCCCTAGATGCCTGCGATTTAGAGAGACGGATTGCAGAACGAAAAATTGGCAATCTTTCAAAAGGCTATCGCCAAAGGGTGGGCATTGCCGACGCTCTCTTGGCTGAGCCAAGACTTGTGATCCTGGATGAACCTACGATCGGTCTAGACCCAAGACAATCTGCCATTACCCGCAAAATGATGGAAAGACTGCGCGGAGATGTATCGTTCCTTCTTTCCAGTCATATACTCTCAGAGGTAGAAGCCTGTTGTGATCGTATGATCATTCTAAGTCACGGACAAATTGTCGCAGAAGGAACCATGAATGATTTACAAAAAATGTTTATCAATAAAACAGTCTTTGAAATTGTTTCCTCCGATAGCAAAATTGACCTGCAAAAAGCTATCCGTCGGATCGATCAAAGCTGCGAACTTTTATACGATGATCCTGTAGAAGTTTTGTCTAAGCGCAGATTCACCTTTTCGACCAACCGGGGAGAAGAAAAAGCGGAAGAAATATTACGGGCACTAATAAAAAATGAAGAGCTTAGCATTTCAGAGTTTCAAATCTCTAGGCCTGACTTGGAGACCATCTTCTTGCGGGCAACCAAAAAGAATTGGGAAGTGCAAGATTATTTAGGTCGAGGAAAGAAAAACCGCTCAGCTAAGATTGAATCTCATAAACCAAAAACCTCATGAACGGTTATTGGCACATATTAAAGCACGAGCTATTTGGGCTTTTTATATCTCCATCAACCTATGTTGCCAGCTTCTATTTTCTCTCCCTGCTTGGCATTGGTTTTCGCTTTTTCATTGAAGGGTTTTCCAATACTGCATGGATTCTCCCTCCCCTTTCATCGTTAGTTGTTGGATTGACCTTTGGGGCACCTGCACTTGTTCCATTCCTTACCATGCGATCATTTGCTGAAGAAAGAAGACTGGGTACTCTTGAAACCCTGATGTCCGCTCCGGTTGGTTCTTTTGGTTTGGTGCTTGGAAAATGGACGGCTGCTCTCTTTTTCTTCCTCATTATTTGTGCACTCGCTCTCTGCTTCCCACTTCTTCTGTGGTACGGATTCCAAGAACAAGCAGTAAGCTTGGGTTTTAACGAACTTGAGCACTGGATTGGCGGATGTGCTTTTTTGGCCATCTTTGGAGCTAGTTTTACCGCGGTTGGAATTTTCGCTAGTTGTTTAACCAAAAATCAAATGGTTGCCGGCATGCTTACATTCACTTTGCTTACTTTATACCTAGCAGCTATGGCTTTTACTTTTGGAGAACACCAAAATATCTCTTCCGCTTCTGACCTAAGCCAATTTCTTCAAGTTGGTTTAGGTTCTTTAAACCAGGGTTTAAATAAGGCTCAGCATTTTGCGGTTGGAATTATTGACCTCTCGACCCTACTGCATCAAGCCGTACTCACCTTTCTATTCCTCGGATTATCCACCTTGCAAGTTGAGAGGCTCAAGCACTAGGCCATGGATTTTAAACACGCTAAAAGAAACCGCAGGCTCGACCTATGGATTGTAGTAGTCTTACTCTTTAGCCTATCCTTTGGATTCAATTTTCTTGTCTCTGGTATAGATACTCAAATCGATCTGAGCCCTAATAAGAAATACAGCCTTTCTAGGGAAAGCCTTGCTCTATTAAATAAAATGGACCAACCGGTTGACCTGATCATTACTTTGCCGGAAAAAGCCAGCATGCCAAAGATAATTCAAAGGTTCACTCATGACCTTGATTTGCTTTTGGATGCTTTTGAGAGAGCTGATACCCCCTTCCCGATTAGGGTCCACCGTATGGATGTTCACACTCCTCCGTCCCATGACAATATTTTGGACCGTTATAAAATAACCCAGCCAAACCTCGTACTTGCCGCTTCTCCACAAAATGGAACTCGTATTATTTTTAGATACAAAGATGAAAAAGGAAGTAATCCGTACGATTCCAGCCAAGCCTTTCGCTCAACCGAGTCCCTTGCTCGCCAAGCCATTTGGGAGGCGGGCTTTTATTCCGACTGGAAAGAGGTAAAGAATGGAGTCATGGAACCGGGAAAGTTCAGAGGAGAGGAAACACTCATGCGCTTTATCTTGGATTTAGCCAGCCCTGCCATGGAACGTAGGGTGATATATTTCACCAGAGGTCACGGCGAATCGAGTCCACAAGACCTCGACCCGAGGGAAGGAAACTCGGTATTAAGAGGATTGATGGAGGATAGGAATATAAAAGTAGCTACGCTTGACTTGGGAACGATCGAAAGAATGCCTAATGATGCACTTGCTCTAGTCATTTCTGGGCCCAAAGCTATCTTTCAAGATAAAGAAGTTAAGCTTCTTCGAAATTTCTTAAATCAAAATCGGGGCCGAGTCTTGTTGGCTTTAGATCCAGTCGAGGAAATTGCACTGAGCGATCGTCCTGCTCTTGGATTACGCCCCTTACTTAAAGAATGGGGAATAAGATGTCATGATATGTTGGTTTTTGACCCCAAGAGGGAAAATTTTGATCTATTTTCTGGTGCCTATTTTTTAAGGACTTACCAAAGAGAAGCTTCCCACCCAGTTGTTAAAAACTTGATGAACGAAGGTTTTTCAATTTTAGCAGATCGTTGCAGGCCCGTGGAAATAGAAAATTCCACCCAGTCCCCCTTTGTGGGACAAGAGTTAATTTTTTCATCTCGAGATTCCTGGGCTCTTTCAAGTTGGACTGAAAGATCATTTCCTCCTGAAAAAAATACCCTATTAGATTTAGCGGGTCCAGTACCTGTACTTTCAGTTTCGCAACCTAATCCTAAACAGGCATCTCAAGCAGGCTTAACTGCGGCAGGCAAATTAATGGTTCTTGGCTCTTCGAAAATATTATCGAATGAAAAACTTCGCTCCGGCGCAGGTAATCAGGCACTGGCCCGCAACATCATTTATTGGATGGGTGAAAACAATGAAATGTTGGATGTACCACCAAGAATTTTACAATCTTACAGCGTTTCGATGTCCAAAAATGAGTTTGAACTTCTTTTTTATTACTTTGCCAGCGTACCTCTTGTGGTTCTATTTAGCGGAGTTTTTGTGAGTTGGTTGAGAAAGGAATTATGAACAAATGATCAAAAATCGAACTTTTCTACTCTTGGCGGCAAATGTTTTGCTGGCCGTATACATTGTATTAAATTTGGACGATGAGCCTTCATCCATGGGTAATATTGACAGTGATCTTTCTGAAATGATTGCCAACATGAATGAGATTGCAATTAGACAACCAGTCAGAGAGCAAGAAATTATCCTGAAAAAAAATCAAATGGATTGGTATCTCACTCAGCCCGTTTTCTGGCCCGTAGAACCAATCACATTGGCAAACCTTATTTCTAAAATCTCACACTTGGAGCCCACTTTTGTATGTGCAGTCGACGAGCTTTCAAGTAAAGGAGAAATTAAACAGGACTATGGTTTTGATACGAATTCTTCCTCCCTTCAATTATCAGCTGGAAGCAAAACCTTGAGTTTTACTTTAGGTGATATGACCAGGGATCAGAGTAGCCGTTTTTTAATGATCGAAAATTCAGAGGGGGAAGGAATTTGGCGAGCACCACGCCAAATTGAAGACCTATTAAACCAGACCACAGTTGATTGGACGACGCTTACCTTTTGGGATACCCCCTTGTATGCGATTGAAGCGCTGAAAGTTGTTGAATTCAAAACCGATGAAGAAAATATTGAAACTGTTCTTACCAAGCCAAAGGACAGCTGGGAGTTTTCATCGCCTATAAATGGACCTGCAAACAATGAAGAAGTTTCCTTACTGCTCCATAAAATTGTGTCCGAAAAACTAATTGGGTTTTCCGAGATTAAAGACGATCAGAATTTATCTAAACTTTTCGATATTTCTCTTCAAGCGATGGGAAAAACACATAGCGTGACACTTTTTCAATCTTCTCAAGATGATGTTACTGAGTTACTGGCTTTGCTTTCAGGCAAAACACAAGCCTTCCGGGTACAGGGAGCATACGCTGAAATCTTCAAAGCTTTATCAACAAAACTTCGTGAGAAAAGATTGTTTAACCTAGAAATTGATCAAGTAAAAAGGCTTAGAATGGTCGATGGGAATCGCTCACTGACCCTTCGGAAAAACGACATGAACTCTTGGGTTGGTTTGGAAGATAATGGAACCGACTCTTTCACATTCCAAGCTGATCTTTCTGTTATTGTAGAACTAATTCACAATTTAAATATGGTTGAAGTGAAGGACTTTATTCTTTTTAGCCCAGATCAGTCAGCTTTTCGCATGCATGGTTTTGAGCAACCTCAATTAAAACTTGAGATCGAGCAAATGGATACAACCCGTCAAAACTTATTGATCAGTAAATCTAATATCGAGTCCTCATTATGGAATACCTACATTACTGAACAGGCATTGATTTGTTTGGTTAACACGCAATGGAATGAACTTATATCCACGCGAGCCATTAATTTTAAAAACCGCGAGCTTTTACCTGATCAATTCATTTCCGACCGCGTAGTTCTAAATTCTATTACAGAAAAAGAAAATCTTCATATTTTTTCTTACGAAACGGATGGTGAAGCATATGATAGAATTATGGAGTTCCAAGCTGAGTCATTCATTGAACTTTCTTATAATGATGAAGGCGTATGGGTGGAGGGAGATTGGCTACCGTGGAAATATTCAGTTGAATTCCAGAACAATGCCGAAAATGGTGTTAATTCGATCCTTTTTAATTTAACTGACCGATACGGGGCCACGAAATGGTTTGCGGGCTCTCCAGAGCTTGGGCTTGTCTGCAATTTACCAATATCAGTGATTGATGAATTATCAAAGGGGTTGAATTCAAAACCTCTTGAACCTTAAAGCCTGCAGCTTCTAGATGAAGCCTGTGCGTGCATATGCCTCCCTTTATAGAGTGAGAAACAAAGTAAATTTGCTTCTCTTCATCTGTTTACTCGCACAAATATTTTTTCTTTTGACCGGTTCGCAACGGATACCATTACCAAGTAGATTTGTAGAAGTTTTGGTAAATTCATTTTTGCCGAATGATATCTTTGTAAAATTAGAAAGACCCGAAATCCTTGGATTTTCTGAACTTGAATGTGGGAAAGCAGAAATCTGGGCAAAAGGTTCTAATCTTTTAGAAATAAAAGACCTCTCAATTTCTCTCAATCCATCCGGTGCCATTAATAGGGCCCTTTTTTCAATCAATAAAATCAAGTTTTCTTCAGCTAATTTTTTAAACGAAGACAAAGCAGGTCCAGTAATTGAAATTAAGGAATTTTCATTAAAAAATCGATCACTGGAAGAAACATTATTTCTCAAGGGAAATATTATTTTGGGTTCATTACAGTCATCTATTCATCTTGAAGTAAAAAAAATGAGTAGAATTTTCCACCAAGGTTATGGGCAGAAGCAAAAACCAATACCTCTGGAGAAATTTCTAGAACATGCATTCGCCTTTAAGAAAAACCTTTTACTATGGAATGAGAAATTCCCAGTCGTTCATGTGGATACACGAGGAGTAGTTAATGGTCAAATGGGCGAAGTTTTAATTTCACAACATAATAGTGAGGACAAAAAAATAAAAGACATGTTAGCAAGACTTTCATGGAATAAAGCCGAAAGAAACAAGCACCTGACAGTCGCATCTCTTGAGGTAACTGCTGATTCCATAAATCTTAATAATGCAGGCATTGAATTAAGTTTTTTAAAGCCATATATAAAAGCAAATAGTCTTATTAACCTGGAAACTCTCGAGATTCCAGAAACAGATTTACTTGCATCATTCCAAAATCTTTTCTTGGAGGGTAAAATTTCTGGTAACCTCGACGAAATGTACATCTACTACATGGGCGAAGGAAATTCTACCGATGTCCAGGTTTTATCAGACACAAATAAAACAAGGATTAGTCTAAATGCTCGAAAAAAATCTAACAAATGGGGACTAAAAGGTTCGATGAAACTCATCCCTAAAAACTTCGATCTTTTTTGCGACCTTCCGCAGGGAAATCTTAAAGTTTTAGATGGTGAAAAGTTCAGTCTTCAATTTTGGAGCAACCCCACTCCTACGAGACAAAAACAACCTGTACAATTCTTACTTAACGCAAAAAATTTCTCTGTCCTGGAAACTCCACCAGGTAAATTTCATGCAGTTGGAGAAATTGCAGAAGATTTTACTGTTTGGGTAAACCAAGCCCATGGAAATCTTGGAAAGAGTAAGGTTACTGGAAAATATCTTCAAAAATGGAATCCTCACAGGTACAGATTTTTAATTGACGGAACTTGCCACCCTCCAGACATAAATAATTGGTTAGGGCTTTGGTGGAAACCAATCTGGGAAGATTTTTTATTCTCAGACACTATTCCAAAAGGTAATTTCTCGATTTCTGGGATTTGGGCTGGTCCACAAGGGAATTCACTTACAAAGGGCTGGATAAAAACGGAAAAATTAGGATACAGAGGCTTTGAACTCGATCGTTCATCAATCCAGGTTGAGGTCGATAAAACATCAACGCGTTTAAAAGCAAAGAATATAAAACATGGGTACGGACAGGCGACTGGCACTTTAGTTCTCCCGAGAACTCTAGAGAAATCCAACTTATCTATGAATTTCTCCTTTAAGGGTGACTATCCAGTGAACCAAGCCAAAGAAGTCCTTGGAGATGAGGTTTACCAAGTTATATCCGATGTCAACGCAACCGTAGTTTATTGCGAGGCAACCGGGGAAATTTACGAAGAACAAAAGAACAATGAAAAGGATAAAAATGTTTCTTGGTACAAGGTCTACCTTTCTTCAAATCAACCTTTTTCATATTCGGGAATCGAACTTGATTATGCTCGTGGGAGCATTAATAGCTCAGAAGGGCTGACCAAGGTTAATTTTGATAAAATTGGAATCGCTGGCGGAGAGGGTACGCTGTCTGCTATTAAAAATTCTGAGAAAACCGATCACATTAGCTTAGACATTGAGCTTAAAAATGCTGACCGAAACCGACTGACTCGAAGCTTAATGAAAAGTTCACACCTGCAAGACCAAGAAGTTGAAGATGCTGATCAGGTTGAGAGTAACATTTACCCAGAAGACTCGGAAGAAGGTGGCCGTATCGATTTCTCACTACAAGCTGAAGGGCCTTTATCTGAACCCAGGCATTTTGAAGGAAGTGGAAACTTTGATTTTTATGATGTAGAGATTGGAACGATGCATCTTCTAGGAGGGATAAGATCAAAACTGGGAGCATTTAATCTGCCGTTGCCATCAGATGCCCTAAGTTTTAATCGCTTAAATGCTCCATTTCTTCTGGATCACGACCGGATTCTTTTCGACCAAGCAACCCTATCCGGTCCCTTGTCCACTTTCGACGCCAAAGGTGAAGTAAACTGGGTTAATTCGGATGTCGACTTACTGGCAGATTTAAAATTGGCAGGAAATTTAAAGATTCCAGTATTGAAACAACTTGTAAATTTAGCCGACCCTCTATCCAGGCTAAGTACATTGAAAATTAAAGGTGACTGGGAAAACCCTGAGTGGACTATTCATCTCAAAACCAATCCCTTGAAGCGTTAATTCTATTGTTTTTGAAGAATCCAACAAAAACAAGCATTGCATGTAGTTCCAAATCAGCTTTGATAAAGGGAACATGATAATCTTCAAATTAGGAGGACCATAGATTGGACTTAAGCGAGCTAAAAGGAATTGTTTCATTAATGCAAAAATCGGATCTCACAGAACTTGAGATAGAAGTAAAGGACTTGAAGCTAAGGCTATCTCGTCCAGGATCTAACCAAGGCTCGGTTTCCCATCGGGAAGTTGTGGTTCATCCGCAACCGATTCAGGCACAGCCTCTTGATACTCCTGCATCTAGCAAACCCACAGATGCAACAAAAGATAAGGAAGACGCCAATTCATTTGTATCTCCGATGGTTGGAACATTTTACCGGCGTCCCTCTCCGGAAGATCCAGAATTTGTTAAAGTTGGAGATAAAATCAAAAAAGGCGATGTCTTGTGCATTATAGAGGCAATGAAAGTAATGAATGAAATTCAATCTGATGTTTCAGGTGAACTTTTAGAAATCTTAGTCGAAGACGGCGTGAGCGTTGAGTTTGGCCAGGCTTTGTATAAGATCCGCCCATCCTAATTTCCCCATGATTCGAAAGATCCTCATTGCCAACAGGGGAGAAATCGCCCTTCGCATTGTCCGAGCTTGCCGTGAACTAGGCATTCAAACGCTGGCAGTTTATTCGGAAGCCGATGAACAGTCGCTTCATGTGCAACTTGCAGATGAAGCAATTTGTATTGGCCCAGCTTCAGGAGCTGAAAGTTATCTCCGAGCAGACCGCATATTAAGTGCTGCTGAAATTGCTGATGTCGATGCAATTCATCCCGGATACGGTTTCTTATCGGAAAACGAAGAATTTGCCGAGCAATGTGCCTCATGCAATATCAATTTCATAGGTCCTAAGGCTGAGACTATTGGTAAAATGGGAGATAAAGCAATGGCACGCGAAACCGTCAGCAAAGCTGGTGTCCCTATCATTCCCGGAAGCGATGGGCCTATTGAGAATGAAAAAGATGCGATTAAGGTTGCTCAAAAAATTGGCTTCCCGGTTATTATAAAAGCTGTTGCAGGAGGTGGTGGACGCGGAATGCGAATAGCCCACAACGCGGTAAGCTTTGCTAAGGAATTTCAATCTGCTCGCTTGGAAGCTACCAAAGCTTTTGGTAATGGTGCCCTTTATGTTGAAAAATATTTGGAGAATCCAAGGCATATCGAATTTCAGGTATTAGCGGACAAACATGGAAATGTTATCCACCTTGGTGAAAGAGATTGTTCTGTGCAAAGAAGACACCAAAAAGTCATCGAAGAAGCACCCTCCCCCTTCCTTGATAAAAATTTACGTACCCGCATGGGAAAAGCGGCAATTAAGGCAACCAACGCAGCAGATTACGTAAATGCCGGCACCATCGAATTCTTAGTCGATTCAAAAGGAAATTTTTATTTTATCGAGATGAACACCCGCATTCAGGTGGAACATGCAGTTACTGAAGAAGTTACGGGCATCGATTTAATTAAAGAACAAATTAATATAGCCTCAGGAAATCGCCTCAGCATATCTCAAAAAGAAATCACATTTGATAAGCACGCCATCGAATGTCGTATTTGTGCAGAAAACCCGTCTAATGGATTTGCCCCATCCCCTGGAACCATTGGCCTTTATTATGCCCCTGGCGGACACGGTGTGCGTGTAGACTCCCATGTTTATGGTGGTTACACAGTTTCCCCTTACTACGACAGCATGATTGCCAAGCTTGTTACCTATGGCAGAACGCGAAAAATTGCACTGGATAGAATGTACCGGGCACTCAGCGAATATATAATCCGGGGAATTGATACAAATATCGAATTCCTCAAGGCTATAGTATTGGATCCAGGCTTCCGCCAAGGTGAGGCTACCACTTCATATGTGGAAGAATTTTTGGCCCGGGCACCCAAAGATGTTTTTAAAAAATCTCAGTAGGAGAAAATCAGCATGACTAAAAAGAAAACAAATTCAGATTCTGAAGAAAGCATTCCAACCTTCTCAGAAGAAAGCGGGAACTTAGGAACCATTCGAATTAATCACAGTGTGGTTGCTGGCATTGTAAGGCTTGCTACCCAATCGGTAAAAGGCGTTATTAATGTTGGCGGAGCAGGTGTAGTGGAAGGCTTGACTGATTTTTTCGCCAAAAAAGAATCGGAGCGCGGAGTATCGGTCACAGAAGGAGATGACGGAACTTATCAAATCGAAGTCCGAGTCGTTTTAAGGTTTGGAGTAGACCTTGCCAAAACAGGTGCCCTAATCCAAGAAGCGATTCGTGATCAAATCCTTTCAATGACTGGTAATCATGCATCTGTAATTGATGTCGTCATTGATGATATTAAACAAGAGAATCTAGATCGGGATGAGGATGGTGAGGATACCTGGTCTGGCCCTGATTCCGAATAACTTGTGTCGATACTTATTCAGATTCAAGACTACCTGAGTCTTGATTCAAGTGAGGCAATTGCATCCCCTGTTTTTTGGTATTCACTTGCTGTAACCTTTATACTTTTTATCACATGGTGGTTTATTAGACTTGGTAAGCCTGAACTCGTCTCAGTATTTTCCGACGAAGAAGGTGCTGTGCAAATTACTCCTCAAGCGTTGAGGGAATTGGTTCGCAAATCTTGTTCGAGCATTCCAGGAGTACATTCACCAGCTACCAAGATTTATAAAAAATCAAATGTAATTCGTCTATTAGTTCGTTTAAGGGTGGAACCGGATTGCAAGGTTAAGGAAGTTAGGTCTCAACTCCGAGAAAAACTAGAGCATGTAATGATTGAAAATTTAAACTTTTCCAATTTTGGCGGTGTCGATGTTATTATTCGTGGCTTTCAAGACCCTAAATAGTTCAACAATCCTATAGCAATATATGGCTGAGCTTATTTTTTCCCCGCTGCTTTAATTCTGCCTAGAACAGGTAATCCCAAGTCCAATTGGATTTCATTATTTCTAAGCATAGCTCTCCATCCTTTTAGGCTAAGATTTGTCGATGCAGAAGCATCTATTAGTGCAGTCCCCATCGGCTTTTTGAGCAGAGGGGAGTATCCACCTGACAAAACCGATCCAACTTCATTTCCATTCGGGCATTTAATTACACATCCATGACGGGGAATTCTTCGATCATCTACCAAATAATGAATTACCCGCTGGGATGGACCATTTTCTCTTTCAAAACTTAATGAATTTAAACCACAAAAGTTTTGTTTTTTCCAACCAACAACCCAGGAAAGACCGGCTTTGACCGGAGAAATTTCCGGAGAAAGTTCATGGCCGTGTAAAGGAAAGCCTGCTTCCAAGCGTAGACTATCACGGGCGGCAAGACCAACCCAGGGCACATGGAACTGCTCCATTGCATCAGCCCAGATTTCCAACTCAGGTGGAGAACAATAAATTTCAAAGCCATCTTCTCCTGTATATCCTGATCTGGCCAAAATTGTTTTTTGCCCCATCCAATTACCCTCAAGAAAGCTCATTTTGGTAAGTTTGCTTAAGTCCTGATCAATGATTTGACTGAGTATCTTTTCAGAAGATGGCCCTTGCAAAGCGAGCTGTCCAAATGAGGAAGTCAAATTGTGAACTGAGCAATTAAATCCCAATGAACGCTCTACCAAAGTGTTGTAATCATCCTCTACATTGGATGCATTAACACAGAGGAAAAAATGGTCATTCTTTAGACGATAAACTAAAAGGTCATCCAGTGTGCCTCCATGTTCGTTACAAAGAAGACTGTATTGTGCCTGCCCCACTGAGCATTTGTTCAAATCATTGGTAAGGGCGAAATTTAGAAATTCCAAGGACTGAGGACCAGAAACCTCAATTTCTCCCATGTGTGAAACATCAAACAATCCGACATTTTCTCTTACGCTTAAATGCTCATCTATTGAACTTCGGTATGAAACCGGCATATCCCAGCCTGCAAACGGAGTGAATTTCGCCCCGTTCTTCTTGTGACGATTGTAAAGAGTGAGTTTTTTTAAGTCTGTCATTTTCAAAGCTTGCCAAATCCGGCAGATGAGTAGTTTGTAATAGGGATGAGCTACTGCTCTGTCAAAGTACAAGAAATGATTTTTGAATGGCTAGCCAGCTAGTAATTGCCGTAAGTTTGACTATCGGTGTTTCCGCCCTGTGCTCCATTCTCGAGGCGATGGTTCTCAGTGTAACAACTGCTGAAATTGAACAATTTAAAAAGAAAGCTCCCAAACGAGGAAGATTACTAGATCAGGCGAGGTTCGAGATTGAGGAAACAAGTGCGGCTATCCTTAGCCTAAACACCATCGCAAATACACTCGGTGCTACACTTGCAGGCGGTTTGGCAGAGAAAACCTTTGGCGACGGTAGTAATTCGATTCTATTCTTTGCTGGAGGAATGACCTTGGGAATCTTATTTTTTTCCGAAATTCTGCCTAAGAACCTAGCCGTTAGTTATCGTGCCGAAATGCTTGCTTTTTTAATTCCTCCTCTTGTGGCTGTGCGATGGCTCATGACTCCATTTTCAAAGATCTGCAAGTTTACGATGCAGGCTATGGTTCCTCCCAAGAAAAAATCGAGTGATAAAGACGAAGAAGAAATAATCTTATTAGCTCGCAAAGGCGCAAAAGAAGGAACGCTCTCCAACGATGAAAGCGACTGGGTTACTAACGCACTGCGACTGGATGGTGTAAAGGTTAGCGAAATTATGACCCCTCGTACTGTCATGCTCGCATTAGATGAAAACTTGACGGTCGAAAAAGTCTTTCAAAATTATCCCAATGTCCCATTTGCCAGGATTCCCATCTATTCTGATAATATTGACCATATTACCGGCGTGGTACGCCGACGAGATCTTCACAATGCAATGGTTGAGGAAAAGCCCCAAGCCTTACTAAGCAGTTTAGCCTTTAACCCGCTATTTGTTCCTGAAAATGCTGGTGCAGATAAAGCCTTAAGATTGTTACTCGGGGAGCATTCTCAACTTTCCATTGCTGTGGATGAATTCGGTTCGGTAGCTGGAGTTCTGGCAATGGAAGACATCATGGAAAGTATTTTGGGGCAAGAAATCTTTGAACATGATGATTTGGCAGTTGATATGCGCGAGTTGGCCAAACGTCGTCATGACGCTCAGTCCAATTTAGAGATAAAACCTAGCAACTAAGATTAACTATGGATTTTCTTGCTTCATTTTGGGTTCATGACCTCAGTCCCTTTTTATGGAAATTTCCTGATTCATGGGGAGACTGGGGACCGGGAGGATTAAGGTGGTATGGCTTGTCCTACCTAGCAGGTTTTATAACCGCCTATTTTCTTTTGCTTATTGCTTACCGAAAAAATCGTAGTCCCTATGATAAGGATCAAATTGTCAACCTGATGACTTTCCAAGTGTTAGGAGTATTGCTTGGAGGTAGAATCGGTTTTGCTCTTTTATATCGGACGGAAGAACTTGTTAACGATCCATTGATGTTACTTTATGTATGGCAAGGCGGCATGGCTAGTCATGGTGGATTTATTGGAGTCATATTGGCCACTTATTGGTATGCAAAGAAATCTCATCAATCTTTTTGGCCGGTGGCAGACTTAATTGCATGCGTTGTCCCCCCCGGTCTCTTCTTTGGAAGATTGGCAAATTTTATAAACGGAGAACTTTGGGGAAGAGCAACAGATTGCTCATGGGGAGTTCTTTTTCCCAAAGCTCCAGATTTTTTAATGGGGATAGCTCGGCACCCATCTCAACTTTATGCAGCAGTTTTAGAAGGCCTTCTTGTATTCATCTTTGTTCAATCAAGATTTTGGAAGTCTCAAGTTACTCAGAAAGTTCCCGGAAGGTTAGGAGGAGAGTTTTTAATCGCTTATGCTATTGCACGTATTTTAGGCGAATTTTTTCGCGAACCAGATGCCTCATTGATTTTGGGGATGTCGCGCGGGCAATTCTACTCTATTTTCCTTCTTATTGGAGGCTTTCTTGTAGTATTTCTCTCTGAAAAAAGAAACAAATCTTTAGCTTAATTTGAGGCTGATCATTGCAAGTTTTCCCCAACTTATTAGCTATGTGAATGCTTTCTCTTTGACACCTGCAAGAAAACCGAAAGAAATCATGGGTACTCTTTTGATAATAGACACATGATAAGCAACCTATTCGGCTTTCTTTCCAATGATATTGGAATAGACTTGGGCACGGCCAACACCTTGGTTTTTGTCAAGGATCGTGGAATAGTGCTTCGTGAACCAAGTGTGGTCGCTCGCTACAAAACGAGTAAGAAAGTATGTGCAGTAGGTTCCGAAGCCAAACGTATGCTTGGTCGTACTCCCGGAACTATCGAAGCTTTGCGCCCCATGAAAGACGGTGTTATTGCTGACTTTGAAATATCCGAAGCCATGCTCCGATATTTCATCGAAAAGGTTGATAAACGAAAATTGGTTCCCCCGCGCGTTGTCATTGCTGTTCCCTCTGGTATCACTGCGGTTGAAAAACGAGCAGTGAAAGACTCTGCAATTAGAGCAGGAGCTCGGGAAGTTTTATTATTAGGTGAGCCCATGGCTGCATCTATTGGTGCTGGCCTCCCTATCCATGATGAATACGCAAACATGATTGTGGATATTGGTGGTGGAACAACCGAAGTTGCCATTATTTCAATTTCTGGGGTTTCCTTTCAACGAAGTATACGCGTTGGAGGAGATGAATTAGATGAAGCCATAGTTGCCTACATGAAAAAAGCCTACGGTTTATTAATTGGTGAAAGAACTGCGGAAGAAATCAAGTTTTCCATTGCGTCAGCTTCACCGTTAGAATCAGGTGAGCTAAGTATGGATGTAAGAGGTAGAGATTCTACTGCGGGCTTGCCCAAAACCATTCATATCACTTCCCAGGAAATTCGAGAAGAAGCACTCAAGGAAGTGGTTCAACAAATTGTTGATTTAGTTAAAAATGCTCTGGATCGTTGCCAACCCGAACACTCCGCTGACCTGATCGATCGTGGGGTTGTACTGGCCGGTGGTGGTGCTCTTATTAGAGGATTGGATCAAGTTATCAGTGATGCAACTGGCTTAACTGTGATTCAGGCAGAAGACCCATTAAGTTGCGTGGCTAATGGCACAGGCGAATTCCTCAACCTGCTCGACTCCTTGAGTCGCGAACAGATTGATCGATTGGTAACCCAATAACTTTTCACCTTGGCCGCTCCCAAGGACAGGCCCAAGTTTGGACCCTTTTTTATATTGGGTGTCTTTTTTGCTCTTTTTATCGGACTGCCATCTAGTTGGAAAATATTCACCCAATCAGCCTTTGATGAATTTCAGGCCCCCATTTGGGAAATTACTTCGAGAATATCAGATTTAAGTAACTACTGGGGGCACCAGGCTGATTCTAAAAAAACTCTTATCGCCAAAAACCGTGATCTTGCAAGAATTCGTGCAGATTGGACGGTTCACGAAAACAACAAAAAAAATTGGGAAAATGAAATATCCCGTCTTAAAGACCTAAGATCACGCCTAGTTATCCTGCAAAAAGAGATCGGGATTGACCCTGAAGTTTCCTTCCAACCTATAATCGCTAGGGTTACCCACCGTAATCTCAGTTCATGGTGGCAAGAACTATCCTTACGAAAAGGAAGCAACCAAAAGATATCCCCTGGTATGGGTGTAGTTTTTTCTCATGGAATTGTTGGAAGAATTAAACGATCTGGGTTTAATTCCTCAAAAGTTGAGCTATGCACAAATCCAAATTTTCGAATCGTTGCCCACTTTCAAGGAGATGACAGACCGGTAACTTTTCAGGGTGACGGAATCCTTCCCGGTGGTAAACCCATGGGCGTAGTCTTAGATGTGCCTCACGACATAACCATTGAAAAAGGCAAACCACTGTTTTTAAAAACATCTGCCCTGGGAGGTACCTTTCCAAGCGGCCTTCATATTGGAACAGTAAGAATGCTCGAGGAAAGTGGGGATGGACTATTTAAAAATGGTAAAGTTATCTTACATAAAGACCTAGGAAAAGTCCCCGAAGTCTCAGTACTCAGACCTACTCCCCCTCAAGGAAAACAGGAATAAGAGATGGCTTTAAACCGACTTTTGGGCGTACTTATCTTAGCCAACTTCATATTTATCGTAACCTTATCCTTATTTAATTCGGTAATTGGGAAGTGGGGCTTTTTTCTTTATCTGCCTGGCCTTTTTTTTATTCCACACTATCAACTACTTGGATTGAATCGTAGTTTGCCTGCTCTTTTTCTTAGTGGCCTAAGCTTCGATCTTTTTTTTAACCATACTCTTGGTTTCCATGCGTTTGCCATGTGCCTAATTTTTCTAATCGCCCGGGAATTTTTGCACTTAGGAAAGCAAAGCTCTATCCAAATTACTATTTTTCAGCTCATTGCCAACCTGATCATGGCTATTCTATGGGCAATACTCTGCACCTCATTCCAACCAAGCCTTTCATCTTGGACATGGACACGTTTTTTGATCGAACTTCCACTATCTATGGTTTTTCTCATTCCACTTTCGCTATGGTTTTCTAGCTTTTGTAATAGTTTGATTATGAGAATAAAGCCCACATCCGAAGGACTTCCTTTGCTTAATAAATGAAGTTTTTTGAGAAATATTTTCCTGAAACTCGACGCTTTCGAATTTTTGCAGGAGTCTACCTTGGTCTTTTTCTTGTTTTATTTGGTTATTTATTTTTTAGGCAAATTTGGGAGCGGGATGCTTACCTGGAAAAAGAGCGTATTCAGGGTCAAAGAAGAATTCTAAAACCTGGAGCTAGAGGAGATGTTGTAGACCGAGAAAATAATCTCTTAATTGGCAATCGGGCACATTATTCAGCTACCCTTCATCTTGAGCTTCTTAATAGAAAAATTTGGGAAGAAAAAGTTAAACTTCGAAGATTATCTTATTCGATGCGAGAGGAACTCTCTAAAATTCCTCATTTGGATTTAGTCGATTTACTTAACTTTAGCTTTACTAATGATCATGTAAGCAAACGAGCAATTACTCTTAGCGGGAAGGTTATTTCACCCGATAAAAAAGTAGCCGTATGGATAAACGAAAAACAACTAAGTGTAAAACAATCACGAAATTCATGGGTTTGCAGAATCGAAAAGTCTTTGACCAAAAAATTCCGGTCTTTTCGAGTTGTTAATTCGGAAAACCACTTAGTTGCCGATATGGGAGGTTTGTTTTCTTTGGATTATGATCTGGATTCCCAAGGCCTGCCCCTAGCAAAGGTTAATAGTGCAAAGGTTGACCAATCGTGGCTTGGAAATGTTCTCAATGGGACCGAGGATGGGTCTCTTGATTTTTCGGTAAACGGATTTTCACATTCCTGGGAAGCAAGATATACTGTGGTACAAAATTACCTAAGTGAAGTAAATCGCTTAACTGGTCGAAATAGCGAGTTAAGTATGAACGATATTCAAAAGCATTGGCGTAGAAAGCTCGTTCTTCCTCTGGAAATCTGTGGTGATTTAACGAACGAAGAATATGCAGTTCTAGTAGAGAAACTTCCCCCAGAATCGCCTATTCAGGTTCAAGCAAAAGCGGTTCGGTATTATCCGGAAAGTTACCTTGCTTCTCATGTTTTGGGATATGTGGGCAGTGGCTATGAAGCAAACTTAGATTCACTTGCCGGTGCTGACCTCGCTACTTTTGAACTCCAAGGAAGAACAGGTAAGGCTGGTGTTGAAAAAGCTTTTGACCATCAATTACGCGGCAAAGACGGTGCGGACATTTGGATCGTCAATCCAATGGGTTCGCGTTTTGAAAGAGTGCAAAGGCAAGCGTCCGAGAAAGGAAAGTCTGTCCACCTTACCCTTGATCTCGATCTTCAAAAAGTTGCCGAACAATCAATCGATCGAATGGTTACGAAAGTGGCCAGCCAAAGGATTTTACCAGATCGGGATTGGGCTCGGACTTTAGAGCGCAGAACGAGTCGTGCCCTACTTGGGACGAATGAGACAGAAGTTCGTGCTGAATTACTACTCTCCGCTTTCAAAGATGCCCCTTTCCCCTTAACAGGAAAACAAGCATCAACCGTGGCCGGTTTCAAAGGGACAGAAGAGGATGCTCAAAGACTCCTAAGGCGTCTTTATTCGCAAGGTGTTTTACAAAGGGCGGCAAATAACCCAGGAGCTTTTTCCCTATCTCCCCCCCTTCCGCCCCCTGGTGCTGCTGTTCTTCTAGATTTAGAAACCTTTGAAATTCTTGCTCTTGCCAGTAAACCAAATTACGATCTTAGCAGTTTAACTCCTTATATTTCACAGGCTGCTTATGATGAAATTCAGAGGAATGAGGCTTGGTTACCTCGGGCTTGGCATCCCGGCTATGCTCCGGCATCTCCATTTAAATTAGTAACCGCACTTGCGGGACTAGGAGCCAACACGCTGGACCCGAGCGAAGAATTAAAGTGCGAGGGGATTTACCGGGGTATGAAATGCCATGTACACCCGGGACAGCATGGAGAATTGAATCTTCGTCAAGCAATTGCTCAGAGCTGCAATGTTTACTTTTTTAGATGTGCAGAAAGGATGGGACATGAGCATTTAATTTCTGAAGCAAGAAGAGTGGGAATGGACCAAAGACCTTTGTTGGATCTCCCATCATTAAGAGACTCACCTATCGTCCCGGATCCGACTTGGAAGAAGAATCGAGTTGGAGTTAATTGGACAATGGAAGATACCTTTAACATATCAATTGGCCAAGGCGGTCTCAGACAAAGTCCACTACAAATGGCTTGTTTTATGGCAAAATTGGCGGCCAATCTTAAGTCTTTCGACCCTAAAATCACGATCAATCCGAAGCCTGAATCCATTCCTTTGGAACCGCTCACAGATGATGCAAGCAGGCAAGCCATCGTTGACGGTATGATCTTGGCTACTAAGGAAGGAACGGCGAGAAGGTGTCAAATTGATGGAGTCTTGGTTGCGGGCAAGACAGGTACAGGGCAATGGCGTAACCACAATATGAAATTAAACCTCGCATGGTTTATCGGTTTTGCTCCGGCAGATTCTCCCAAGGTTGCGGTATCTGTATTAATCGAAGGCGTTATTCCTCAAGACCAAGTACAAGGAGGATTGACCGCTACGCCAATCGCCCGAGACTTACTTGCGGCCTACTTTGCAAAATATCCGAATTCCTTATCATCAATAAAACATAATACCCCCCAAGCCCCCTAAACTATGGTTGCTACTCCATCTACTATGCTTCCATTGGGAACAAAAGCTCCCTCCTTTTCCTTACCCGATGTTTGCACCAATCAATCTACTGATCTTGAGGCTGTCGATATTAGGAAAGGATGCTTAATTGCATTCGTCTGTAATCACTGCCCTTATGTCATCCACCTCTTAGACCCACTCGTAAGAATGAGTAATGAATGGATCAAAAAAGGAATCAAAGTTTTTTTGATTTCTTCGAATGATGCGGATAAATATCCGGATGATTCTCCAGTTAAAATGAGAGAACTCGCTGAAAAAAAACAATTTCAATTCCCATACCTCTATGATGAAGATCAATCTGTTGCCTTAGCTTACAGAGCAGCATGCACTCCAGATTTTTTCCTTTTTGATTCCAAGCTTTCTTTATTTTATCGTGGACAGTTTGATGATTCTCGCCCCGGAAATCAACTTGAGGCAACTGGGACTGAACTATCATTGGCCGTTGATAGTCTTTTGCTAAATCAGCCAGCTCCGAAAGTCCAAAAGCCTAGCCTAGGATGTAATTTGAAATGGAAGAGTGGAAACGAACCTGAATATTTTAAGCCCAAAAAATAGTTTTAATTCTCAAATTAAATTAAACACCTTAGTAGAAGGTGTTCTATTTGGTTGTCATCACATAAACACCATCCCAATCCGCTGCTGGAGGGTTTTCTCTCATCACCTTGCAACGATCTATTAAGATCATTGATGGATTGTCTTTCACCCCTGGGGTTACGCCTGGTTTATTTGGTTCCATCCCCTTCGCTTTTTCAAAAAGACCCAAGGCTCCATCCCAATCTTGCAACAAGTATTTGTCTATTCCCTGCTGAAAACAATCTAGGCAATCTTGTGTTTCCTGAGTTAACTCAGACAGAAAACCGGTTGGTTCATACATGGCAACAGGTTGAGATCTGCCCTTGACCACAATTCTATCCAGATACCGAAAGGCAATATCATCTTTCGTCTTTTCAGAAGCCAACTTGGTTTCCTCAGTAACCATGATGTATGCCCCGTAAGCTTTGGCTCCACTCTCACACCGAGCTGCCAAGTTCACCATATCGCCCATCATCGTATAATTGAAACGATCCAGTGCTCCCATATTTCCAACCGTAGCGGTTCCAGTGTTACAACCAATACGGGTTTGCATTTGAGTGACAAGCCCATGACACTTCCCCCACTTTTCAACCTCAGGCACCCACTTTTCCCGAAGAGCAATTTGCCTTTGCTGCATTAGGATAGAGGTCCTTACAGCTTGATACGCATGATCTTCCATAGGGATAGGTGCACCATACATGGCCACAATTGCATCTCCTATGTATTTGTCTAATGTGCCTCTTTCCTCCTGTAAAATATTGGTCATCTCGGTCAAATACTCGTTCATTAAATCAACCAGACCCGTAGGAGTGAGAAGTTCCGAAAAACTGGAAAACGCTTGAACATCACTAAAGAAAGCGGTGATTGCCGTTTCCTCACCACCCAATGATGGTTCTTTTCCAGATGCAACCATTTCCTCAACCAAATCGGAAGAAACATAACTACCGAACATACCCTTCAATCTACCCTTAGCTTTTTGTTCGATCACCACCATAGCGGCCAGCCCAATAAACGAAGTACTTAACCCAGCACACGCAGGGACGGTAATAGGCCAGATCACATGAGTCTGGGAAAAAGTCTCGAAGCCAAAATAAACATAAGCTATTAAAAGAATAAGACCACTAGCTTGTACTATACTTGCCCTTTTTCCTTGGTATACAGCAAGGAAAGCCATAACAAGACAAACTCCCAAAGTTGCTAAGTGATCCGCCCTAATCGGCAAACGATGTAAGTATTCTTGGTGGGTTAAAGTTTTAATCAAGTTACCATGTACGCTAACCTTAGGGACTGAAGACTGATCAAATGGAGTAGGTGCCAAATCTTGAAATGTAGCTTCCTCAGGACCAATCAAAACAATTGAATCATTAAAAATATTAAAAAATGATTCAATTCGAGCCATTTCTTCTTTTTGACCAAGAAGAGTTTTTTTATTATTCGCGATAAGTTCCTTAACAACTTTAATGAAATTCTTATATTCCGGATTTTGGGGATCTTTAGAAAGTGCATCTTGAGCTTCTTTTATCTTCTGTTGACCTTTTTCTATAGCTTTTTCCAATTCATTTATTTTCGCCGAGACCGTGTCGTGATATCTTCCATAATTTAAAATATCAACCATTCCACACATAGGGTTATATTCTGACTCAATGCTTGCTGGAATAAAGTAGTAAGCAATACCATCCAACACCTGAATTAACTCATTAAGTCCGGGTAGATCTTGGAGTTTATCAGAAGAATTAACGAGTAATTTTTGGGCTATATCAATAAGTTCATTTTCCAACCCTAAATCGGTCATTGCTTGTATTAAACCTTCGTTACCTATCAATACTTTCAAATTCTCGACACGATCTAGAGTAAGTCGAAAAATTTTGGGAATTACTGACAAATATGCTTCGATATCACCATCACTGTAGTCTTTTTTAGCTTTCCTTATGAGCACATCTACGGTCGAAAGTTGAGACCAAGACGAGAACCAGTTTACTTCGATCCATTGCCCCTCGGTCAAGGGTGCCTCAAGCAGAACTTCCCCAGAAAGGTTATATAACACCATATTCTCCCGGTTTTGGGAAATCTCAACCTGTTCAGGACCAATTCCGTAATAAGCCAATAATGCCTCTAAACCTAAGGTGAAAAAATTCTCATTTCTGAACAAAGGAACTTCATTAGGCAAAGAGTCGACTAAAACACCAGCCGATTTGTCTCCCTCAGCTCTTTTGTACACCAATCGCAAGGTGTGATTTGTTTCTACTAGCTCTGTGTCAACCAAACCTTGAAGCTTAGAAAGAGTAAACTGAATATTCTCCACCGTATTTTCAGTTTCAGTGAGTTGGTCCCTTGCTTTATTAAGTTTAACTGCCGTATCTGCTAATACCGGGAGGATATCCAGTAATTCCTTATCTTTAAGAGCTTGCTTACCTGAGAGGCGTTCTAAGACATCTAATATCTCTTGGTCCGCGACTGGCTTACCAAGTGCTTCAATTTGCTTTAACAAATAAACTCGCCTCGACAAATGACCTTCAATTTGAGGGTTTATTACAGCAGACAAACCGGGGTTTGTCTTTAAAGTTTCTTTAAAGTTACCAATAACTGTATTTATTTCAGCCAATTCGGTCTGAATTTCATCAGGAGAATAAACATTTTCCCACCCACCTGTTTCCACTACTGAAAGAACTTGCCAATAAATAAAGCCTCGCTTGGAAATCCTCTCATCTATTTGTGGCCTTAAGGTAGTTGCAAGAGTAGGAACTGCCTTCAATGTACCTTTAAGAGTAGTTATTTCATCTCCCAAACCCTTAAGATTGTCTTTCAATTTTTGTAATCGATCAATTCCACTCTCAATTTCTATTTTCTTTTGATTGTAAGTTGAATGCTCTGCTTCAGCTTCTGCTATCTCCTTCTTACAGAAAACCATTAAATCTAAATTCTTAGACAATTCACTCTTTAGATCGTCTATTGAGGTTTTGTTTTCTACAGAAGATTCTAATTCAAGAACATTTTGTTTTCCACCTAACAAGTTGTATGCGTGTGCCTTGCCACCCCCAGGGAACCATAAAGGAGCCCACCTTGGAATTTCATCTACTGCACGGAAAGGTGGCACTGAAAAAGATCCTAACCTACCAATATACTTTCCGTTTTTATAATTTTGTAAGGGGTAAGTTGGTGACTCAGGATAAGTAAAGTCACTACTATTTTCAGAATACCCCTCCGAAAAAAGAGGTGCAAATGCACTGGCATTTACAGGTTTAACGAAGGGTGTTTGTACTCCCGAATATAAACATCCCAAAATTACTTGATTTGGAAATTTATCCACCAATTGGCCCATGGCTAAGTCACTGCGATATGAATTTTTGCGAGGTACCATTTTCGACATACTTTTGGGAGTAAAACCAAAGTCGAAGCCTATTGAACGAGCACGCCCTTTTTCCAAAAGAGTAAAGGCAGTATCACGAAAAAATGCACGATCCCAAGGACGCTCCCCTACTCCGTCCATTGCTAATGTAGCAGAATCAAAGTTCACATAAACTAGCTTGGGTATTCTAGGAACCGTTTTGTTGTTCTCTACACTTATTAAATCATGTGAATTTTTCGCAAAATCTTGAGGAATCTCGCCGCGGTATTGTTTTCTCAAATCGACCGATTTGATTTTTAAATAATCGAGAGTTCCGAAATGATTCAGGGCAACCCAAATGAATGGGATAAAAAGAAGGGCTAAAAAAGTACGTCTGGATTCTTTGCTTAATTTAAACATGATTAGGACTCAAAAATAACTAGCTTATCAGATTTCATAATACTACCATCTTAAAGACCCAAGTTTTAGCCAAGCCGAAAAAACCGGATTACTTGATTGCATTCTTTTCCCTTGGACAAAAGTAACGATTAGATACGCTATGTACTTTGTAAATTATGACATCTTCTTTATCACCATCCACTCCACCAGCTCCTGAAGAGCAAGAGAAAATCAAAAACGAGGCGTCTTGGGTTTCATTACTCAAACAAGAAATCGGACAAGTAATTGTCGGGCAAAAATACCTCATCGATCGTTTGGTAATTGGATTGCTTGCCAATGGTCATGTCTTGCTGGAAGGCGTACCTGGATTAGCCAAAACCTTGGCGGTTAAAACCCTATCCGATTGCATGCAGGGAGATTTCAAACGAATACAATTCACACCCGATCTTTTACCCGCCGATGTCGTGGGCACTTTGATCTACAGTCCGAACCAAGGCGAGTTTACCACCAAGAAAGGCCCTATCTTTACCAACCTTCTTCTTGCGGATGAAATAAATCGGGCACCGGCTAAAGTACAGAGTGCCCTACTTGAGGGCATGCAGGAAAGACAAGTTACTATTGGTGACGAGACTTTTCCCCTGCCCTCACCTTTTCTGGTTTTAGCAACAGAAAACCCTATTGACCAAGAAGGTACTTATCCTTTGCCCGAAGCACAGATGGATCGGTTTATGCTAAAACTCGTGGTCGACTATCCAGATCGTTCTGAGGAATTAAAAATTCTTGATGCCAATGCCAATGTATCGGTTCAACGGAAAGTCAATCCAGTGGTTGATGCGGAAACTATTTTTCGGTCACGGAAATTGGTTGATCAAATCTATTTGGATGAAAAATTGAAGGGCTACTTGGTTGACTTGGTCCTCGCTACCCGGAAACCATCCGAGCATGGACTTAGCGAGATTGAACCTTTTATCCGCTTTGGGGCATCTCCTCGGGCAACTATCAGCCTAGCATTGGCCGCAAAAGCAATTGCATTCACACAGGGAAGAAGTTTTGTCACCCCGCAAGACCTTAAGGACATTGCTCCTGATGTTTTGCGTCACCGAGTCATTGTAAGTTACGAAGCTGAGGCAGAGAATGTAACCAGCGACGAAATTATCCAAAAAATTCTCGATACCGTAGCGGTACCCTAATTTGGCGATCTTTCACGCCTCTGCAATATGGTCTGATAGTAAGGCACTGAATCTATGAACGAAAGTGACCCAAAATTCACGCGGGAAATTTTACGGAAAGTTAGGCAAATCGAAATCCGATCCAATCGATTGGTCTCAGAGGTTTTTGCCGGTTCTTACCACAGTGCATTTAAAGGTCAAGGGATTGACTTTGAAGAAGTAAGAGAATACCAGCCTGGAGACGAAGTACGCTCGATCGATTGGAATGTTACCGCTAAAACTGGACTACCTTTTGTTAAGCAATACCGAGAAGAAAGGGAACTTACTATTTTACTTGTTGTAGATATTTCTCCAAGCACATCCTACGGATCGGTTTACCATAGCAAACGAGAAAAATTAGCTGAACTAGCTGCGTTACTTGCTTTCTCTGCAAATCGAAACGGAGATAAAGTCGGCCTTCTTTTAGTTTCGGATCAGATTGAATTGTTTTTGCCTCCTACCAAAGGTCAAAAACATGTTTTGCGAATCCTCAGAGAAGTCTTATTCCGACCCGCCGAAGGAAAAGGAACCAACCTAAGCGAAGGGGTACGTATTGCGAACCAAGTAATGAAAAGACGTGCAGTGGTTTTTTTGCTATCAGACTTTATTATTCCAGAACATGGTTTGGAGGATGAATCTAATATGAAGATCCTTCTTGACCAGATGGCAACCACACGCCGCAAGCACGACCTTATTTGTGCACGCGTATATGACTCGGTTGAAAGAGAACTGCCTGATGTTGGCTTGGTTGAAATGGAAGATTCAGAAAGTGGAGAAAAGTTCACCATTGATACATCAGATCAGAATACCCAGTCACAATACAAAAACTCTTTTGCGAAAAAGGGTGAAGAGTTTTCTCAAGATTTGAAAAAACGCGGAATTGACGCCTTTGTTTTTGATAATCAATCCGATTATTCTAAAGAACTTTATACATTCTTCAAAATACGAGGAAAGAGGAGACGATAATGGTCTTTTGGACAAGCAATCAAAAACCTTACCTACTCGACCCTACTGTTCTTGTAGACTCACCTGTTCCCATTTTTAAGTCCCTCGGACAAATAGCGAAAGAAAATGTTTGGGGTATCCTTATCGTCCTGATTTTTTTGCTCAGCACATTATTGTTATATTTGTATAAGAAAAAGATTAGCCCAATTGAAGAAACCAAAGAAACTGAGCCTGAGATTGATCCCTTTACTGAAGCATTAAAAGAATTTAACGAATTAAGCACATCAACACCCCGACCTAAAGCAAAGCCGTTTATTTTTAAGCTATCTGAAATCTTGCGCCTATACATTGAAAGGCAATTTAAATTGCAAGCTATGGAAAAAACGGGGGAGGAATTTATTCAGGAGATAAGTATTCATCCCTTGCTTCGTAAAAAGTTTGAAATGCCTTTAAGGGATTTTGTTCAGCGGGGGGACAGGATTAAATACTCAGCTGAAAATTTCGATTCTAAAGAACTTTCAAGCTTACTTGATTCTGCCCGTGAATTTGTTTGCGAAGCTCAAAAGGATTGGGAAGAAAAACAGCGCATAGACGAAGAACGATTCAATGCGGAAAAAGCCTTAAACAGTCCATCATCATGAGTGATTTTTGGGAAGCTTTTCATTTCGCGGATCCCGCATGGGCTTTGGGAGTTCTCGTATTGCCTCTTATTTATTGGATTAAGAAAAAATTAAACTATGAAAGAGCGACTGTTTTTTTCCCAACCATCTCTCAGCTAAAAACATCTATAAATCTACGCTCCAATCGATGGACTGCACTGCCCCGAGTATGCAGAAGCCTATCGTTGATCTTTCTCTTTCTTTCTTTATGCCGCCC
>Ga0209631_10001835_pt1 | contig 26275 bp, 16 predicted proteins | sample COG_08_FD_184752 | JGI IMG/M metagenome (GOLD analysis project Ga0209631, IMG submission 184752) | Pelagic Microbial community sample from North Sea - COGITO 998_met_08 (SPAdes) (version 2) | ecosystem: Environmental > Aquatic > Marine > Neritic zone/Coastal water | place: Helgoland, sampling... | reverse complement strand
CTGAACCTGATGGATATGCAAGCGAAGGATCCGACCATACTCAGGGGCGCCATATTGGATGACGATATAGAGACCAAGTACGGGGAAAATCGAAGCTTCATGGCTTATCTCACCTTCTTCCAAGTGACGCTGGCCTTCATATTTGGGCAGCACGAAGTCGTGAACGAAAAGACGACGGACATGTGGACGGAAGGAGATGAAGCGTGGTACGCACGCCAGACGGACGCAGAGTCGACGCGGAAAACCGCGGCGCGTTTTGCCGACAACACTGTCGATATGTTTCGTTCCGGCGTGTACCACTCGGTGTGCCACACAGAAGTCGCCCGGCGCGTGCTCGGCATCACGCCCAAGGCCGCCTTCGGATTGTCGATGGGTGAAGTTGCGATGCTGTTTGCGTTCTCTGACGCCAACTCGAAGCAGTCGGACGAAATGACGCGCCGCCTCCGCTCGTCGCCCGTGTGGACGCGCGAACTGTCGGTGAAATTCGATGCATTGCGCAAGGCGTGGAACATTCCCGCCGGCGCGCCCGTGGAGGACTTTTGGCAGGGCCATGTCCTGCACGCATCACGCGCACAAGTCGAGGCCGGCATCGCCCGCACGGGCGTCCAGCATGTGCGCCTGGTCATCGTAAACGACGATCGCACGTGCATCATCGCTGGAAAGAAGGACGAGTGCGCAACGCTGATCGCGCACTTGAACTGCAAAGCAGGGAAGATTCACCAGGCCATGGTCGGCCACTGCGAAGTCGTCGCACCGCTGCAGAAGGACGTGGGTCAGATCCATGGCATGTTGGAGACACCGCAGGGAGCGTTGGCCCGCGGCGTCGAGCTCTTCACGTGCGTAGGGAACGTGCCGCTTCGCAAGATGCGCCACTCGACTCTCTCAGAGAATATTGGTGCGCTGTACACAGAAGTGGCAGACTTTTCCAAGATCGTCACCACGGTGGCGGACCAGGGCTACGATATCTTTGTTGAGCTCGGCGCGGGGGATCTCCGCGCGGCGGCCATCGGCAATATTCTTGAGGGGCGACGCCATCTTGCCGTTGCGATTGACCGCAAGGGCATTAACCCATGGAGTCAGGTCATGCGCATGATGGCCAAGCTTATTGGCAACGGAGTGTCGGCACATGTGTCGCAACTCTACCATCGCGATCTCCTCGTGCCGCCGCCCGTCAAGAAGAACAGGCTCCGTCGCGATATTCCCTTGAACGCCTATTATGAGAGCACCAAGTCGCCAAAGGACATTGCTGCGCAGTTCAGAAATATCATTGCTGCACCGATGCGCCACGTGAATGTGGAACGCCGCTCTGTGAACAACAGGTCGACGGCCGCGGCAGCAGCTCCCGCCACGGCCGCCACCGCCGCCTCGACCTTGGTCTCTCGATCGTCGGTCTGCTGCGATGTAGACCACTTCAAATTCTGGAAGAATTGAGAATTCTGGCGGCATGAAGTCGACATCAATGCCAACATCCCGCTGAATGCGACTGTAAGAGCGCTTCTGAGGTCGTTGAACAAGTGAAACGACAATACCAGAAGCACCACCGCGAGCTGTGCGCCCGCTTCGGTGCTTGTACGCCTTGCCATTTTCTGGTGGGTCATAGTGGATGACACAATTCACGCCTTCGACGTCGATTCCACGAGCTGCAACATCGGTTGCAACCAAAGCCATGCATTCTCCATGCTGGAACCTTTGCATCGCCATGTCACGTTGGCGCTGACTCAGGCCACCGTGTAAGGTCTGAATGGCCATTCCATCGTAACTGAGGTCGTCACCGACTCGGTCGACCCCTGCGCGAGTTCGACAAAAGACAATGCTGCGGCCACATTTGCGAATGAGTTCCGCTGTGATATCGGGTTTCTTTGAATTTGGCATCAGCCAAAAGTGGTGAGTCATGCTTTCCATGCTGACTTCCTTCGGACCCACTTCAATGGTGACTGGATCGGTCTGGTAATCTCGGACGAGGTCGGCAACTTCGTCGTCAAGAGTTGCACTGAAGAGGATGGTTTGGCGGTCTTTTTTGCATCGATCTAGAATTTTACAGACCGGCTCCATGAACCCCATGTCAGCCATTCGGTCCGCTTCATCGAGAACAACGACTTCGACATCATCGAGCGAAAGTGCGCCACGTTCCATCAAATCGAGCAAACGACCCGGGCAAGCCACAAGCACATCGACGCCTTGGTCTAAAGCTCGAAATTGCTTGTTGTAAGACACGCCACCGTATATGGCGTGGACATAAAGTCGCATTTCGTATGCAAGAGGGTCGAGCACCTTGTAGATCTGTTCTGCAAGTTCACGGGTTGGGGTGAGGATAAGGGAAGTTGGTCTTCGAGGCTCTGCTTCTTTGGTTCTCGAAAGCAGGGGCAATCCGAAAGCAAGGGTCTTACCAGACCCTGTTGGGGCTCTGCAGCATACGTCTTTGCCGAGCATTCCATCTGGGATTGATTCCTTTTGAACTTCGAAAGGTTCGAGGATCCCCTGGGTTCGAAGCGCGTTGACTAACGCTGGTTCAATACCCAAATCACTGAAGGAAACCATACACCCACCCCGTTCATGCCCGCCGTCCGACCCTATTTAGAACCAACAGTAGGAAAAAAGGTCCAATTCGATGGCTCAACCAACACTCAATTGCGCCGAACAAGCATGGCAACTGCGTTTCCACCGCCGAGACACAGCGTCACAATGCCCGTTGAAGACTCGAGCCTTCGCATGACCGCAATCATGGTGATCAAGCATCGAGTTCCGCTTGAGCCAAGAGGGTGGCCGAGGCTGACTGCTCCACCGTGAAGGTTGAGACGGTCATGTGGAATGTTCAGTTCTTTGGCAATTGAGCATGAAGCGGAAGCAAAGGCTTCGTTGTGCTCGAAGACATCAATGTCAGAAACTTTGAGTTGATTGCGTTCGAGAAGCGTCTCAATCGCCGGAATTGGAGCACTCATCACCCGAGCAGGCTCAACGCCGCTTGTGCAATAGTCTTCGATGAAGGCAAGGATTGTCCATCCTTGTTGCACAGCATACTCGGCATCGGCCACCAACACTGCGCTGGCACCATCATTGAGCGTGCTTGCGTTACCTGCGGTGACTTGACCGCCCTTCTTGAACACAGGCCGTAGGGTTGAGAGGCCGGAGACCGTCGTGTTTGGCCGAACCCCCTCATCTGCTGAAAATTGAATTAATCCTCCTTTTCGTTGTGGAATATCAATGGTAAATGTCTCCCAATCAAACCATCCGTTGGATTGAGCCTCTGCAGCCCTTTTTTGGCTTCGAGCAGCATAAGCATCCGATTCTTCACGGGAAACATCGCACTCAACGGCGATGGTTTCACCAGAGGTCCCCATGTGAACATCGTTGTAGCCGTCCCAAAGACCGTCGTGAATCATTGAATCAATCAGTGTTGCATCTCCCATTTTGGAGCCCTTGCGATGGTTCTTCAACAGGTGTGGTGCGTTGGACATGCTCTCCATACCTCCTGCAATGATCGCCTTGTATTCTCCAGCACGGATGCTGTTTGCTGCCATCATCGCTGCCTTGAGTGAACTGCCGCAGACTTTGTTGACAGTGACGCAAGGCGTCGAGTAAGGCAGTCCAGCTCCTAGGGCAACCTGTCGGGCTGGGTTTTGGCCAGCACCCGCTTGAAGCACTTGGCCAAAAATGACCTCATCAACAACCCCGGATGCGGCATCAATGCCCGCCCGTTGGCATACTTCCTTCACAGCCAAGACACCAAGGTCAACCGCTGAAAAGCCAGACAAGGCACCCATGAACTTGCCGATAGGCGTTCGAGCAATGGCGCAGATGGCCACCTTGGGTTGAGGCATGGAACACCCAACGAGAGTCTATTCTTCAATGTGCGCGACCAAAAATCCCCTGATTTGGATGGGAGAAGGCTTGATGAAGAGGAGGTGCTGGCGGTGACATGGCCAAATTCAAGACTGGATTCACAACCGACCGAGAAGCAAACGAAATGCGACATGTGGAAGTTGAAATCGACTTCACACCGAACGCACTTGCATCGATTCTTTACCGACAAGGCGACACAGTCATCCTCGCTTGCTGCACAAAAGAGGCTCGCCTTCCTGGATGGTTTCCCCGCGATTCCACCAAAGGATGGGTCCATGCTGAATATTCATTGCTTCCGGGATCGACTGATTCCAGATTCCGAAGGGAACGCCGAGGAGCGAAAGGACGAACGCAAGAAATTGAGCGATTGATTGCTCGATCCCTACGAGCTGCTGTCGATCTTGAAGCGCTTGGCCCAGTCGCACTGAACGTTGATTGCGATGTCTTGAACGCCGACGGTGGCACACGATGTGCATCAATAACAGCGGCGAACATCGCCCTGCGTCTAGCGGTTCGACGCTTGATTGCTCGTGGTGACTGCCTACCGCTCGACATGCGTCCAACTGAAGACGAACGACGAAACGGTTGGTCTGCACCATCCCTTTCTGGCACTGAGCGCACCAACCATGAAAACGCAGTGATTCCACATGATTTGGCAGCCATATCCGTCGGCTTAATCGACGGTGAAACCTACCTTGATCTGGATTACATTCTGGATTCCAACGCTGATGTTGACATGAACGTCGTCAAAACCAGCGATGGAAAGTATGTCGAAATCCAAGGAACTGGTGAAGAAGCAACCTTCTCTGGCGAAGAATTGGTGGCTTTGCTCGCCCGTGCAGACGGTGGCTTAGAAGCACTGTTTGACGCTCAAGCAGCATTCCTTGATGGCATTGAGTGAGCCATGTTGCTTCGGCGGAAGCCTTGATATGGCAGGGGTCATCGCCAAGTTGCACGGGTCAGTAGCTTAGTTGGGAGAGCGCGGCACTGAAGATGCCGAGGTCGCTGGTTCAAGTCCGGCCTGACCCACCTCGTCGCACCAATCAGCGTCAGCGTTGAGCGCCCAAACTATGCCTTCCTCGGGAAATGATTGGCAAACACGAGCGTTGGGTTCATTTGCAAGAACCTCTTCTGAGAATCATGGGCGGCAAAGTCGATGACAGTCCCGCCTCAGGTGACGGTTCTGACCATGAGTCAAAACGAGATAAAATCGCCAAGGAACTCGAGGTCATTCGAAACCGGAGAACCGGTGGCGCTGGAAACAAACTTCTCGCCAACAAAGAGAATTTCGTCTTGTTTGGTGGCATGTTGTATGCCGTGTTCTATGCAGTGATGATTTTCGCTATGTCATCTGGTGCACTCGGTGAGTCAACCGCTCTCGACCATGCAGCATCAAAGACATTCTTGGACATCGGTGGGGAATGTGAAGAGACCACAGACGAACCATGGATTCACATGTTTCCAAATGAAGAAGAACACGCATTCTCACTCGCGGGTCACAACCTCCCTGATGGCTACGCTTCGTTGATCTACGCTGTTGAATCCCTTGACGAGGACACACCTGCTTGGACCGAAACGAACTCAACGGTGAAAAAGGTCCAGTTGAAGGGTGACTCAGACACCGGGCGGTCGTATTACAGAGCCCCATACAACGAAATCCCAGAGGGGCATTACGCCCTCACATTCTCGGTTGCTGTGCTCAATGAGTCCAACCTCACAAACGCAGTGGCCGTACCTGGAGGAGAAGAAATCTCCAAAACAATTGAATTCGAAATCTCAGTTTCAAAGCAGACACTGGCGTTCCTTCCATTTGTCAATGATGATGAAAAGCAGGAAATCCGGGTCACAGACACCGGTGCACGTTCATGCTGGAGCGTTCAAGATCTAGGTGATTGGGGCTACCTGTTGATTGGTGCGGAACTCGGCGGCGGGCGTGAAACAGCAATGCTCACCGGTGGTTCAGCAGGAATTCCTGCATGGTGGATGGCTTTCACTTCGTTGTCCCTTTCAGCCATCACACTGTTCGTTCTCTACCCGTTGATGTACAAGATCTACCATCAAGACAGCGACGACATCCTCTCCCGCACCCACATCAGCAGACTCGTTGAAGACATTGTCACCAAAACAGCCTCGAGGCTGGACATCAATGTGGATTGGGAATTGTACAAACTTGAACCGAGGGAACTTTCGATTGACATCATGGTCCCCTACAAGAACACAGAATCAACCCTTTCAGACAGCAAGGACGTGCGCGCTGAAGTGCTTCGAGAGATCCTAGACGAATTTGCCTTGTTCAGAGTGTTCAAGCCGGTTCAGTTGACGGTGCGCACCATTGGCCTGAATCAGGGCATTGACTTCGATTCAGGAGTTGGCATAGGGACATCTGCGGAAGAGGAAACCGCTGAAACTCAGAATTATTCCTCGTTCTTTTCAGAACTTCACACCCTCTCAAGGGTTGAAGATGAAGTTCGAGAGAGTTTGGAACTCTTCTTCGCTCGCCGAAGCGACCTATCCATGGAAGGAGCCGTTGTCACAAGCGATGACCGAGTCATCTTCGTCTCGGTGATTTATCGGCCGACACAACGCTTTGCGTTCTTCAGATTCAAGAAAACTCGCGATGAAGTACAGACTGAATTGCATCGGTTTATTGCAAAGCGCAACGCTGACTTGCTCGGTTCTCAAGACCTCATTGTCAAGGGACGGAATCAAGTTTCAACCCTCGCAGATCGTTCTGGTGCTGGACGTGTCGAACGGGCATCAAAGAGCGACGAGCGAATTGTTGCTGTTGCCAAACAAGATGGTCTTGGTGGCAAGATGATGCAAACCAAGTTGCTTGGTGACACCTTATCCACCGTTGAATACATGGCAAATGAAAAGCGTGAAATGATCAACAAATGGGGCTTCTGGGGCTTGATTGTCTTCGTCTGGATACCATTCATGGCCTCTGGAGTGCTTGTTGGTGCAATGCTTGGGTTGCTCTCAAGGATGAACTTCATGCGCGTGCTCACAGCGACCTTTATCGGTGGTTCAATTGCGTCAATTACATGGGCTTACACCGCTGAAGGCATTGTGAAATTCATGCACCAGTACAAACTTGAAGCAGTGATTCCGTTGATCATTATCGTCTTTGTTGGAGCTGCAATTCTGCACGTCCGTTCGACAAAGATGCGTCGCCAAACTGAACTGTTTGAAGACACGCTCTTGGACAATTTCCACGCCAACATTCAAGCAAAATACGGCGAACAACGGTGAGGGTTTGGATGCAAGCCATCACCGAGCAAGCGGCTAAAGAAGGCCATGTTGGAGACCACGCCAAGATTGGAATCGTGACCGTCAGTGACCGAGCCAGTCAAGGGGCGTATGTGGATGAAGGGGGCCCAGCGCTGTTGTCTTTTCTTGAACAGGCCATTGCTAGCCCATGTGAGGTGCACTACCGGTGCGTACCAGATGAACGGGGCATCATCGCTTCAGCATTGGTTGAATTGATCGACGGCATTGGTTGCAATGTTGTGGTGACCACTGGAGGCACAGGTCCCGCTGTCAGAGACGTGACTCCTGAGGCAACTGAAAGCGTGCTTGACCGTGTTCTACCCGGCTTCGGTGAGCAAATGCGTGCAATCTCACTCAACTTTGTTCCAACTGCAATCCTCTCAAGGCAACTGGGTGGAACCAGAGGGAACGCGCTTGTGTTCAATTTACCAGGCCGGCCAAAATCAATTCGTGAAACCATAGATGAAATTTGGAAGGCTGTTCCATATTGCGTGGATTTGCTCGGAGGACCGTACATCGATACTGTCGATGAGGTGTGCGATGCTTTCCGCCCTGCTTCAGCAAGGCGGAGATGAAAACGACACCAATTCCCATACGAGGGTTCATGGGGTGAACTCATTGACCAAGGCTCATGAGCAATGAACACGCAGGAAACCTCCTTATTTGCAATGCAACAATGATTCTACCTGATGAAACCATCATTGGTGATTTGAGGGTCGAACAAGGCATCATCGCCGAGATTGCAGCCGGTGGAGGGCTTGAACCGAGGGATGGCGAACACGTGATTGACGCAACTGGATTGCATCTGCTTCCCGGTGCCATTGACCCGCAAGTTCACTTTAGAGAACCGGGTCAACCAGAAAAGGAGGATCTCGGAAGTGGTTCAGCTGCCGCTGTCAGTGGAGGCATCACCTCGTTTTTGGACATGCCAAACAACAACCCTGCCATCACCGATTTGGCGGGTATGCAAATGAAGTTGGACAGCGCTGCCAACACATGTGTCAACAATTTTGGATTCTTCATTGGTGCAACGCCAGACAACCTCCAAGACCTGCAAGAAGTGGTTGGAACTCCACAAGCGCCCAACTCAATCCCCGGGATTTGTGGAATCAAAATTTTCATGGGTTCTTCAACAGGAACATTGCTTGTCAACGAGCGTGAAGCCCTCAATCAAATCTTTTCATCAACAGGCGGCCTTATTGCCGTTCACGCTGAGGATGAAGCACGGTTGAATGAACGCTACCCGACCTTCAAAGATCGCACAGACATGGCAGCACATGCAGAATGGCGCGACGATGTCACCGCTCTTTTGGCGACTCAACTCGCAGTCGAACTTGCTGAAACACACAACCATCGGCTCCACGTTCTCCACCTCACTTCTGGATTGGAAGCGGATTGGTTGGTTGGAAGAACAACCCTCCCAAGTGAAGCCAAGGGTGGGGCCATCATCACCACCGAAACATTACCTCAACATTTGACCTTCACCGAGACTGATGTGGAAAGGGAAGGCGTTCGATTGAAAATGAACCCTCCAATTCGTTATCAGGACGATTTAGACATTCTTTGGCGGCGCATCCATGATGGTACCGTGCAGTGCATCGCCACCGACCACGCACCTCACACGCTGGAAGCGAAAGCGAAAGGGTTCCCCGCAGCTCCAAGCGGTATGCCAGGCGTAGAAACATCCCTCCCTGTGATGTTGACACACGCAAGTCAAGGCAGATGCACCATCGAAGATGTCGTGCGCTGGATGTCGACCAATGTGGCTGATTGCTACAACATGGATGGAAAGGGCGAATTACGCACAGGATTTGATGGAGATCTAGTTCTCGTGGATATGGAGAACGGAGCGACGGTCGAAGATGAACATTCATGGACACGGGTTGGTTGGAATCCGTTCAGGGGAAGGACTCTCGTGGGTTGGCCAATGGTCACCGTCGTTGCAGGTGTTCCTGTGTTTGAACGGACCCCTGCGACTGGGCAAAAAGGTACAATTTTGGTTAAACCGGGGGAAACTGGCCAACCAATTCACATGTCGCCTTGGTGAGAATCCCACAATAAAGGGATTTTTTCGTAATTTCGGGATAATATAAAATATCAATAGGAGAAATTCCCCTTTGAGGAATACTTATGGGTTGGATTGAAGAAAATATTGGAGAAGGCTATCAACAAGTGATCATCGGCGTACTGCTGTTCATTGTTGGTGCAGCGATGGGCTGGATGGAAGCGGCTGATGACATGATGAGTGCAGCGGACGTCTATGTGCCGGCGTTGTTGATGCTCTCTGGTGCTATGGTGACCCTTTTGGGCATCTCTTTTGGCACCGGGCACGAGGACGACCGAACCAATGATTTGATGGATGCCATCAATGATTTGACCGCACGCATGAACAGCATGCTCGGCGGCGAAGAAGAGTGAAACGCTCACAGTCCGTATAACCGGCTGTACTTCGATTCAACATAGCGCAGGAATGGCTCCGGACTTGGAGCAGATCCAGTTGCTGATTCAATCAATTCTGCTGGTGTCATTTTGCTGCCTTGTCGATGTATTTTAGGACCTAACCACTGCAAAAGAGTGGACCAATCTCCTGATTCTACGATTTGGTCGATGTCTCCAAGTTCATCCGCCATCGATTCAAGCAATTGTGCAGCGTAGAGGTTTCCAAGCGTATAGGTCGGGAAATAACCAAACGCACCCATGGACCAGTGAATGTCCTGAAGGCATCCTAGCCGGTCGTTAGGAACATCAACGCCAAACCAAGACTTGAACATTGAATTCCATGCTGAGGGGAGGTCTTTTACCGCCAGATCTCCATTGAACAGTTGTTTTTCAATTTCATACCGCAACATGACATGGAGGTTGTAGGTCACCTCGTCGGCTTCAACACGCACAAAACCGGTCGAGACATTGTTGGCGATGCGATTGAGCGTCTCTGCGTCCCACGATGGAGCGTCAGGGAAATGTTCAGTGAACCATGGAAGGGCCGCCTTCCAAAAAGCAGGAGTGCGTCCAATTTGATTTTCCCAAAAGCGACTTTGGGATTCATGGACGCCAAGTGAAACAGCGGCTCCACGAGGCGTATAGGCGTGTTCTGAAGCCAGTCCTTGTTCGTAGAGGGCGTGGCCAGTTTCATGCATGACTCCGTACAGACAAGAAAAAGGCTCACTCAGGTCATAGCGAGTGGTAAATCGTGTGTCGCCTGGCCATAGCCCCGCTGAAAACGGGTGGGTTGATGCATCCATACGACCTGCTTGGAAATCAAAGCCCATGGCCTCTGAAACTTTAGTGCAGAATGCAGTTTGCTCTTCGATAGGAAACTGGAGGTGTTCTGGCCATTCGGGGTCCGGATTGGATGCTTTAGCGGCCATGATCTTGTCAAGCAAGGGCACAAGCCTTTGGCGCAAGCCTGCGAAAAGAGGGTCATAATCAGCAACGGTCATGCCAACTTCAAACTCATCAAGGAGGGCATCATAGGGGGTACCTTCAACTTCGAGATAGCCAATTTTCTCCTTCGTCATTGAAATCAACTTCTCCAGGTGAGGTTCAAACGCTGAGAACTCTGAATCCGCCCTAGCTTTTTGCCAAGCCATCATGGCTTCGGACTTGCTTCGAGCGTAGTCTGCGACAAATTGCTCAGGGAGTTTCACCGCTTTGTCATGTGCTCGTCGCATTTCTCGAACGTTGGCTTGCTGATCTTCATCGAGGTTGTCAAGCGTAGCCAAGTCGTCAATCATACGGCCAAGTTGCGGCGAAACAAGCCGTCCGTGTGCTTCTTTGGCGAGCCATGAGAGCATATCAGCGCGAGCTGCAGCCCCTTTCTCTGGCATGATGGTTTCCCGGTCCCAACCAAGGTGGCCTTGGAGAGCCTGAAGTCGATGGATGTCTTTGACGGCAACAATGAACTCGTCGTAAGTGCTCATGGTTCCACCAACATCCCATGGGTCATGAACGCTCGCATCTGGAAACTTCCTGCGGTAGGTAAGCAACCAAAGTGGAAAATCCTGCCACACCTTCAAGATACAGAGCGTGCTGGTCTTATCATGGCCAAGGGACGCTCTGAGAAGGAGGACTCTGAGGCCATGAATGAAGACCACGAAATTGAGCAAGCAGTTGCGGAACTCGAGGGCATTAGAGCACCACGAAATATCAAAACGACAGCCTTGGAACTTCCAGAAATTGACGATAAAACTCCGTTTGAAGAACTTTCCAATGAAGAAGTTGCAAAACACCTGCAGCGAAGTGGGAAAATGGTCATCAACACATGCATGGACATTCGAAGAGGCGAAAATGTGCTCATTGTGTGCGACCCTACAACTGGAGACATCGGCCAAGCATTGCATGAAGCTGCGAACGAACGCTCAGACCGTGTGCTGCTGATCGTTATGCCAAAAGCACGGCACCACGGAGAAGAACCTCCGACCCCTGTTGCGAACCTCATGCGTCAACAGCAGGTCGTTATTGCCCCCACACGTTACTCCCTCACCCACACCCGAGCTGTGCGTCAAGCGCTCAAGGATGGTGCGAGGGTAGCCACCATGCCTGGGATGACCAATGAAATGTTTAGTCGAGGCGGTATGTCCGCTGATTTCACTGAGGTCAAACGAAGAATTGGAGATCTGCAGCCGCATTTGCGCAGGCGTCGGATCCTCAATGTCAAATCCGAACAAGGCACGGACGTGACCTTTGAAGTCAATTGGCGTGAATGGAAACTTGATGATAATGGGATATGCAACCGGCCTCGAATGCTGACGAACCTCCCCGCAGGCAAGGCCTTCATCATGCCAAGAGAAGGCACGATGAACGGGAAGGTTGTCATCGATGGCTCTTGGGAATCGAACCTCGTCGATGAACCGGTGACGTTGACGATCGAAGCAGGCATGGTTGTCGACGTGACAGGGGGCACAATCGCCGCATCGATTCGACAAGAATTTGGCGAGGCTGCCGGGCGTCTAAGAGCTAAAGATCGAGAGAATGTATGGACTGTTGCTGAATTTGGTTTCGGAATGAATCCACAAGCACGCTTGTTCGGCAATGTGCTTGAAGATGAGAAAAGGCTTGGCACATGCTATTTCGCAGTCGGTGACAACACCGCACTTGGTGGCACGTCCTCTGTCGGAATTCATATTCCAGGTGTGCTCAAGGAGCCAAGTTTGTGGTTTGATGACACCCATGTGCTCGATAAAGGCACGTTCCTTTTGGAACTCTGATCATTGAACGTTATTTTGAGTTCCACAGATTGGGCAGAAGCGCCAATATGGATCAAGACCAATGCCACAGCCTCGGCACATCACACCAGAGCGGATGGTTGGTTGGACAGAAGGCATCGTTGGATGCGGTTGATTCCATTGATGGGTTGGTTGTTGGTTCCAACCTTGCTGTTGCTGTTGATTCCAGCCTTGTTGCGCCTGTTGCTGTTGTTGCTGCTGTTGGTTCCAAGCTTGTTGCTGCTGCTCTTGGCTCCAACCTTGTTGTTGGGGTTGCTGTTGCTGAGGCGGCTGTTGTTGAGGTTGCTGTTGCTGAGGTTGCTGTTGCTGAGGCTGAGGCTGGTTCAACGGTTTTCGTATGGGAGCTACGGGACGAGGAAGCGATGATGTTTTCTCGGCTGCTGGAGAAGACATGAATTCCGACAAAGACACGCTTCCATCACCATCAGTGTCTGCTTCCGCGTGGAGTTGGGTTGCTTCTTCAAGCGTGGTACCTGTGGCAACAGCTAATTCTTCAATGGAAAGTTGTTCACTCCCATCCGTGTCGGCGGCAATGAAATGTTCTGCTGCACTTGTGAATAATTCCTCTTCTGAAATTGGCATCTCAAGGGGTGAAAGAGGTTCTTCCACCACCGCAACTGGTTCCGGTTCAGCCTCGACCTCGAACGCAGGTTCCGGTTCTGGAACAGGAATCTGTTCTGCAACCGGAGGTGGTGCCTCGACAGGAACTGACATGAGCTCTGCTTCGGGAGTCGGGATGGAGGGGGTGGGCACAGAGGTGGCTTCCTGTTCCTCCTTCAAGCCGATATCAAACGCTCCTGCAAATGCATCTTGGGTGGCCTTTGCTACTTGCTTCTCGTTGGTGGTATCCACCGCAGGTTCGGGAGAGGGTTCAGCCATAACCGCTGGAAGTTCAACCTTCGGTGGCGCCGGTTCTGAGGCTCCTGGCAAAGGCACAGCGGTCTCTTTTGGCAGAGGAACCGGTGATGGATTAGGAGCGGTGTTGGATGCTTTCGGCGCCGGCGTTTGTGCCGCAGGCTTTGGGACAGTGGCAACACTAGCCGAGGAAGCCTCTCCGCTTGCAAGCGTAGGAATTGGAAGCGCATGCCCTGCCACATCGAGAGCGGCCTCAAGCTCATCAGCAATGGAGAGTAAAGCCGCATGGTTCCCTGCAGGGTCGGCTAAAGCTGATTCAATACCATGCAAATAACGGGTCACTTCGCCCTTCCCACCAGTCGCAAATGCAATAGCCAGCAGTTTGAGAATCTTCATCGGATCTGCCAAAACGGTAAGTTTTGCAAGGTCGCCCTCAGAAAGGGCTGGGTTGTTGGTTGACGCCTCACCAGAAGAGTTGGCTAGCCCGAGATGCGAAAGCAATGGATCTGGCATCGTCATGATGCCGAGATGCCCTGCAACAAGGTAGTAAATTTCACCACCTTCGCATTGAATACGTTCACTTGCTGCGGTAAAATCGAACTCACCCGGCAGCAGAACAATGTCTGAAAGAACTTCGAAGAATTTCTCCATCGCTTCAACGCGTTCCATTGCCATGAGCGTATGGACCATGTCGGATGATTCAGTGATGCCGAAGTATGCAGCTGCATCGTCCACTTCAATGCCATCAGGCAAAGATTCTCCAGGCAATTCATCGACCATGATTTAACCGCCTATGGCCTGTCCATTTGTGCCTCGTTCTTGAGGATGATGCTTTCAATCATTGGCTCATCGACTCCTTCCTAAGTCAAAAATGGCTCGCGATTGTGGGGCTGTCCACCCTGTTTCTTGCAACTGCATCATAATCGTCCGTTCAGCATCACCATCATCCAACGCAGTTCTGACCCAGTCCGCTGCTGCTTCTCGGTCGTCAGCCTGCCAGTCTTCGAAGATGCTTAGATCGATTTTGAGCCGTGCCTTGCGCACCTTTGCCGAACCATCTTCTGGCTCCTCCGACGTGTCGTTAGAATCCACTGGCGTAACCTTGGTTGGCACACTTCGACCACGGGGTGGGCCGGATGGTGCCTTAGATTGAGGGGGGCCGGCGCTTGGAGCTCGACCAGGTGGCCCTTTCTTTGGCCCACCACTGCTTTTTGGAGCACTTCCGGCGGGTCCGGTTCGTGATGGCGTAGAGCGGGTTGGGCTGCGTTGAGGGGTGGGGCGAGATGTGTTCAATGACGACATGAAATCGTCCTCTTCCTCCCAATCATCGTCATCCTCTTCGTCGTCGTCATCGTAGTCAAATTCATCGCCCCGAACCAACCGTAAAACAACGATTACAAGCACGCTAAGTCCGATTAAGCCTCCGATTGCTGCAACTGCAAGCATGACAGGCGACAAACCAAACAGACCAGCGGGTGATTCATCACCGCTTGCGGCCGGAAGTGGGCACCCATCGCCATAACCTCCGTCTGCACCAGCGTATTCCTCGGGGCAGTTATCGAAGTAATCTGCGACGCCATCGGCATCACCATCGCTTTGGGTTGGATCGCAACCAGAGGCATCAACGAATGTCTTGTACGCTGGTTCTGTGTCTGGGCAAAGGTCTGGTTCTGTACCAGAAGCATTGTCACCATATCCATCTCGGTCACGGTCTTCCCATTGAGTTGGGTTTCCTGCAAGGCCGACCGGTTCAAACAGATCACGGTAGCCGTCACCGTCGTCGATACAGCCGAGGTAATCGATGAATGAGGTACCGTATTCTAAAGGACACTGGTCGGCATTGTTGCCGTCAATGTTGTCGCCAAAGCCGTCACCGTCTTGGTCAAACCATTGAGTTGCGTCGCTTGGGAATTCATCACCCGTTTGGTTTTCCCTGAGGCCGCTTGTTGAGTTTAAGTCATAGGCATAAGCACCCTTGTAGCCGTCACCATCGAGGTCTTGCTCCAAAGCAGTTTCATCGGTGCAACCCACAGCATCAACGGGGAAACCTTCCGGCGTCGCCGAACATTCATCGTTAGCGTCAACAACGCCATCACCATCAGTGTCGATTTGGTTGTCAGCGCAACCGTCTGCATCGACATCAGTTCCCACGGTGAACGGGCACAAATCAACTGGGTCAAAGACGCCGTCACCGTCGGTATCGGTTTCACGTTGAGTTTCGCTGCAACCAACCTCGTCCACAGGATCGAGATATTCAGTTTGGGAACACTGGTCCATATCATTCATGATACCGTCTTGGTCATCGTCAAGCTGATTTTCAGCGCAACCTGCTGTGTTCACTGCCAAACCCGGGTCGGTGAATGGACAGGTGTCTTCTTCATTCGAGACAAAGTCACCGTCGTCATCGCTGTCATCGATGAATCGGCAACCAATTCCGGTCTCTCCATTGGCCGGTACGGTTCCGTTGAGCACACCAGCCACGGTAGGGCATTCATCAGCCAGGTATCCGTCTGGGTCATCGCCAAAACCATCACCATCGAAGTCAATTGATTGTGTGGGTTCAAGCGGGAACGCATCGGTTGTATCATCCCATCCATCGCCATCAGAATCTGGACAGCCGCTGACAGGATTTGTCGAGTTACCCCACGCCGTAGGGCAACCATCGAGGACAAGGCCAGCACCGTTGTTGGTCAAATCCTCGTCTGAGAGGTTATAGAACGCTGTCCATCGATCAGGATAACCATCGCTGTCGTTGTCTTCTGCAGCGGCAATGTTATCTGGGAATTTATCTGGATTGGTCGCAAATTCAGAGGTGTTATCACCGTAGCCATCGCCATCAGAATCGGCCCATTGTGTTGGATCTGTTGGCCAGATGTCGGCACCCATAGTGCTGTTCCATTCGAGGAATTCACCGATGTTTGAGGGGTCGGAAGAACCGTCGTTATCGGTGTCCAAACAGCCGTTACGATCTCGCCAAGACGCACCCCAATCCCACGGGCAGGCATCCCCGGTGATCGTATCAGTATCATTGTCACCCCAACCATCGCCGTCAAAATCAGCGTATTGAGAAGGGTTGAACGGGAACAAATCACCAATGTTGTTGTTTGGATCAAGCGATGTCCCACAACAGTCTGGACCCCAGTTATCCCCATATCCATCGCCATCGGAATCTTTCGCTTGCTTCCAATTGAGCAGGAATTCGTCGCCATCGAAGTAGGTTGCATCGTTGTCTGCCCAGCCATCTTGATCGTAGTCCTGACAGCCGAGGCGGCCAAGCCAAGAACTACCAACATCGTTTTGACAACCATCAATGGTGTCCGCATAGCCATCGATATCGTAATCTGCACAGCCATAGGTGTAGTATGCGGAGGTACCTGTTGAATTCGGGCATGCATCACCCATTGGTCCATTCGGATTATCACCGAAGTTGTCCCCATCGCTGTCCGACCATTGATTGCCGAGCAAGTGCAAGTCATCAACCAAATCAAAGATCAGGTCTCGGTCGCTGTCTTTGTACAAGCGCAGAACGCCGACGTCATCGAGGTTATCATCCCACCAAGAGAGGTGAATGGTCCCGTTGGCGTCCACTTCAGCGCCGGTTTGACTGCCTGCGGCGAGGTAGCCGAAAGCAAGGCTTGACCAGGTGCTGTTGTTGTGGTGCGATGCTTCCTTGGAGATGGAGTTCCATGTCAATTCGTTGCCCATTCCTGTGCTGGTGAGCATCACATAGTGATCGTCGAGGACAATGAGGTCCCATGCGCCTTCTAGATTTGATTCGGGTTGAGAACCGAACGCTGACCAAAGTGTGTCATTGGTCCTCGAATACAACGAGGCTGTTGCAGCGTCGCTTCGAACGGCAAGCATTGGTGATTGACCACCAACCAAATCCAGATTGTATTGGTTCAAACCACCAGAAGGTTGGGCCAGTGTTGAACTTGTCCAATTTGTTGCATTTGGTGCTAGTTCATGGACGTTAAGTCCACCTGTTGAGGTCAGAACAGCTGCCATGATGGTGCCGTCATTGCCAATTGCTAATCTGAGGTCAGAGGAAAGGTCGGTCAGGCTGGTGATGTTGTGGACCATCACATCCGTTTCATTCATGACCCAAAGCGAGAGGTTGGAAGTGATTCCATCGTCCATCACCAAAAGAACGGCCAAGGAGCCATCCGCAAGGTACGCTGAGGCTTGTTGCTCGGAAACAACACTTCCAATTGTGGAAAAACTCTCGATGGTCCACGTTGAGTCACCTGCTGGCTGGCGAGCCAATTCAAGTTCATCATTGGCAGCATCTCGGTAGATCACGACCGTCTCGTTGTTTTGTGATTCGAGCCCTTGGGTCATCATTGAGACCGGCCCATCAAGCGAAATTGAGGAGCGAATCATGGAATTCGTCCATCCACTTTCAGATTCAATTGAGGCAAAGAGTTGACTGGTTCCAATTGATCCGTAAGCAAGGCGTTGTTGACCTAGTGCATCGAGTCCGGAGCCGAGGTGTTCTCCAAATTGCCCTGTTGTGAGAAGGGGTTGTTGGACCGCGGTGTGACCGACAATGGAGCGATGAATCAATCCATCAACGGCGTTTGCTTCGACAAGAATCGGCCGTCCGGATTCGGTGGTGATGAATGCATACCTTTGCGATTGATTGCTGCTTGGGATCACCGTTGTGTCCATCCAAAATCCGGTTGGAGTCGTGTCATCCACATGCTCAATGAAGTGCGAAGCGTTGTTCTCAAAGGTCAGGAACATGCTCGTTTCACCGCGTGCTGAAGTGCTCAAATCAAGTTGTGTCAAGTCTCCGCTGTATGAGAAGGAAGAAGAATCCCAGTCCCGTTCTGAGTGTATTTGGTAGGCAAGGGTGTATGGTGAAGAGGATTCATCTCGACTGCTCAAAACAATTTCACTCAATCCATCTCCGTCAAGGTCACCCATGCTTGCTGCCAACAGACCAATCTCTTGGCCTGGTTGACCTGCGGCCAAGAGTTCCCAGTCAGCGCGCAGTCCAATCAGTGAACCAAGAATCAATTCGACCTTGCCGCTGGTGCCCGATGCCTGCATCATCAATACGTCATCATAGCCATCTTCATTGACATCGCCGGCCGGAACAATCGTTCTTCCAAGCACAGCGTTTGGTACACCGGGTGCTAGAGTGTAGTTTGGAACCGATGAACTGACCCCTTCAGATGACCCGTAATACGCCCAAATCTGTCCACTTCTGTACCCTGAACCATTGAACGGTTCTGAGAACATGAAATCATCAAAGCCATCTGCGTTGACGTCGCCTACGAAATTGATCGAGGAGGCAAACAGTTGTCCCTGTTCCAAAGAAATGATGCTTTGATCGAAGGTCCCATTGTATCCGCTGGCCCCTCCAAAGAAGATTTCAACGGAGCTGTAACCTAGAGGGTTATCGAAATCCCCTGTGTTGGCAACAAGCAAATCGCTCATACCATCCCCGTTCAAGTCACCGTTTGCGGCTAAAGTTTGGCCGAACATTGGCCCTTCTTTCGTTTGAGTAATGTTTCGAAGATGGACCATCGCTGACTCATCGCCTTTGAAGATCAATAATTTTCCATGTATGGTTTTGCTCTGCGTGATGTCCTCAGTGTAGCCACGGGCCTGGACAATGAGGTCGGCCATTGAATCGCCGTTCATTGATTCAGAAGTTGAGAGCAACCATCCCATTTGTTCACCTGCTTCGCCGCTAAAGTTCCACCATGAGTCTGTTTCAATTCCACTTGAATTCCCTAGGAACACTTCGACGATTCCAGTGGCATTGGCCAAATCACTGCTGGTTTCGTTCCAACCAGGCGATCCAATAGCGAGGTCATCAAACCCATCGCCGTTGAAGTCACCCGCTGCCAGACCCATACCAAACCAACCATCTGCGGTATCCCCACGGAATGTCACGTTGCTCGTTGCCCCGACACCGGTTGTGGAACCGTAGCGAACCATGACTCGGCCGCTGTTGGTAGCGTTCCCGTCATGATCAGGTTCTGCGATGATGAGGTCGTCAAAGCCGTCTCCGTTCAGGTCGGCCATCACCATTGAGCCCTCGATGGCGTCTTGGGCACCGAGGATTGTTGTTGATGGTGTTGGATTGATTCGTCCTGTGTCTTGGCCTGAGAGGCTACGCAAGAGTTGCAAAGTGATGTTGCTGTCTTGGCCCACCACGGTCACGACCTGCTCCAATGCATTTGCGTCCAATCCCATCCCAATATGTGATTTTACGTTTGCATCTCGGAGCAACACTCGATGGTCGTAATCTGAACCATCCACACGGATCAGGCGAATTTCACCCGCCTCGGGTGCGGCGTAAGCAACGTGGGCGACCTCATGTTCGTCGATGGCAAGTTCGATGTCTTGTCCGATTGGACCAGCATCAAGAAGATCGTGCGACCATCGTGTTCCGCTGTAGTTGAGTTGCCACAAAGAGCCATTTCCGTCTCGGAACACGCCCCATTCGAGTTCATTTTGGCGCAAATCCAGCCTGAAATCTGTCGGGTTCACGTCTTCCACAATGGTCCTTGTGAGCCATGTGGTCTCGAAGTAAACTTGGCCTTCATAGGCTACACGGGCGACCTTGATGTCAGCCCCATCGGCGTACATGATGTATGGACGACCATTTTCGCTGATGGCGAGAGCGCAATCAACCAGTGTCTCTTCTGTGCTTGGAGCCACCGTATCCACCACTGCATCGTACCACGATCCTGTGTAGGTCTGGCTTGCATAGTGAATTTCACCTTCGAGGGTGCTCCAGCAGAAATTCATTTTCTCCCGGCCATTCAACACCATATCTGGTGTTCCCGGGGTGATGTTCTCAAACTGGTGCAGCACGGCTTCATTCCAGAGGTTCAGCCCAGATTCCTCACGAACTTCGCCTTGGTCAAGGCCGTCAAAGGAGATTATGCTGCCAGCAAAGTCATGCCCAAAGCCGTTTGAAAAGGGCACATGGGCGCTCGTTGGCATAATTTCCCGGTCTTCTTCAAGCACGCTCTCATCCGGTGCGTTCGCCACCAAGGGCGCCATGGATTGAATCAAAAAAAGAACGGTGAGCGCAAGCGCAAGTGTAGGGAAAGATACGCTGCGCTCAACGGCCATGGAACCTTGACACCCGCCCTCCTTGAAAACGCTTGTCGAAAAAAGCCCATCATGACCCCCGTAGGGGGTCAGGTGGAGACCTGCCATCTCAGAGGCAAATTCTCCTAGGGAGAACTTGACAAATGAGCCCCTCTTGCTCAGTCCATGGCCGAATTAAACTGGCTCATTTGTGCCAATGGAGCATGGCCAATTGAATCGGTGTGGAAACCCCTTGTCCACCAAGCTGATGTCATCATAGCATGCGATGGAGCCCTTGACCAATGCTTAGAACGCGGGGTGGAACCGCACAGGGTTATTGGCGACATGGACAGCATAGACCGTGGGCGCTATTCTGAACTCAACAAGACCATCGAATGGATTGAAATCAAAAACCAAGAGAACAGCGATTTGTCAAAGGCACTCCATCACGCAGCCCGGCACGCAAGTCAATCGATCGATGTCATTGGTATTGAGGGCGGGGAACTTGGCCACCAGATTGCAGCCTACTTTGCTTTGTTTGAGGCGCCCGAAAACACGACGCTCCACATCGGCACCTCTAGGATCAAATGCGTGAAGAATACATCACTTATCCTCGACTCTATAGAAATTGGAAGCCGTGTTTCCCTGTTCGCTTTTGAGCCATCGAATGGCGTCAGCTTGAAGGGGTGTTCGTGGCTTCTGGACAATGAAGAATTCAAGCCTGGAACACGAGGCTTGAACAATCGATCTGTTGCCTCAACCATCCAACTGGATGTCACTCAGGGAGCAGTTCTCATCTGCATCGAAACTCCGTAAGCGGGCCAATAGGCAGAGAGCAACACCTCAAAGTGGGCCTTTAGGAAGGTAATCCCGCAGCATTTCAGAGTAGGAACCTTGGCCATCCCACTTGAGGGCGACTTGATCGACTCGACCTTGTTCAAGCGTTTGTTCAAAGCCGCCCCAATCCTCGATTAAGCCAAGGTTGTAAGCAGCTCGGGGCGTGTAGCCGGGGAAAAAATTTCTCCAAGTAAATGGCACTCGGCCAGGTGTAATACGGTTCACCATGCTCACAATGGAGGTGTTGCAGGTGGTCAAAAGGGAATGGTACCACTCACCTTTTTCTGCCAGCGAATTTGCTTTATTGGTCAGTGCCAACAGCAAGGCTTTCTCTTTTCCAGGTGGAGTGATGCCGCGGAACAGGTAGTCCTTGTGGCCTCGGGCGTTGGTTCGCAGTGCCAGGACATCGTGTTCGAATCCGACCAAGAGGTAGAGTTCAAAATTGCGCCATAATCCATTCCAAGGGTGATAGCGTTGCCCCTTTCTCCGCCGAGCTTCAAACGAAAAGGAAAGGCAGGTGCCGTCGTTGAATTCGAAGGTGAGGAAGGTGTGGGCTAGCCCGTGAATGCTGTGGAAATGGTCAACGACAAACCAGACGTCCTTGATTTCGTCAGCATCGACCTCGAGCGTGTCCTGCCAGGCTTCATCGCGGTCGCGTGTGGTGCGCCAGAAGAAATCCCTGATGTTGGTGTAGCGAATGGTGCTCCCTGTTATTTCAGCGGTGGTTGTCAATTCACAGTCGGAATTCCAATCAGCGTCCAATTGGGGCTTGCGTGGTCGGACCCTCACCAGCCAAATGAGCACTGAAAGTGCGACAAGGCCAAGAAGAGACCAACCAATGACAGCAGCAATCGTGGTCAATATTTCAAGCAAAATATCACCATGAGTGCCAGATGCGAAGTTCTGGGTCCCACCAATCCATGCTTCCATCGGGATGTTGGCGCCAAAGGGTGCCTGTGTCGTCGGTTGTGGTCGGTAATCCTTCAGGATCGGGTGACCCATCGGGGAGAATTGTCGGGGTTGGACCAAGCGAGCGAAGGCCTTGATACTCCTCCTCATCCTTAACCCGGACGAGCATGAAAAACACGATGAACGCAACTATGAGTCCGAGTGCTCCAATTGAATACCATCCGACCGATTCCGTTTCGGTATCGTCACCAAACGATCGGCTTGGCAGGGCTTCTGATTCCTCTTGGGTCAAGTTTTCACCTGGTTGACGAACCAGATTTAATCCGTGCACTGTTCGAATTTGTTCATTGTTAATCACTTCGAGGCTGATAAGATGCACACCTGCTGGTAGGACAGAACAATCGTAAGTGTTGCTTTCAGTGCCAGGCAGTTGTTGGCCTTGAACGGACCAGACCTTGTCAAAAGAGGAAAAATCAACACCTGCCATGTTCGGAATCATGGTGATCAAGCACGCCTCATCTGTCGAGTTTCCATTGCCTTTCACGTTGAAGGAAAAAGCAGGGGCCGGACGGTTGTTGATGGTGAGGTTTAACCAGGATTCAGCGGTTTGACCGAGGTCGTTGCGGTAGGCCTCCTTGAGCATGTATTCGCCTGCTGGCCAATCAGAACAATTGAGTGAAGTTTGGTTGTCGAGCACCGTGAATGGGGCTCCTGAAAAGGTTCTGACACCAGCAGCTGAATACCGAGGACCGGTCTGGTCTGCAAAGATGCGGTCAATGGAGCATGAATCACCTGTTTCAATCCAACTTGGTGCTTCAAGATCAAGCGTGATCTCGGGCGTTTTCAAAGCAGGTTGGAGCACGTATGTCGGCAACTGAATGGTGGTGATGGTTTCCCCGTCTTGGTTGACCAGTTCAAGTCGAAGAGCATGTTCGCCTTTAGCCCAAGCATCATAGACAATGCTCGCGTTGGATTGGCCCGAGAAGGACATCGTTTGGGAATCGTGAACTTCTCGGTCTTTGTGCACGCCATACAACCGCAGTTCGATGTTGGTGAATTCCTTTGTTGTGTTCATGATGACCACCACTCGAATGGCGTCTGGCTCTCCATCTTGATTCAGGTCCAGCGTATCGTTGCGCAAGGCGATGAGATTGAGCCCCTCTGCCTCCAAGGCCTCGTCCACTGCAGTTTCTTCAGCGCTTGCAACCCCGGTGAAACCCAAAGGGGCTGCCATGCTCAAGCATAGCACGAGCATCAATGCAATGCCTCGACCACGCTCGCTAAGCACCTTCATTCACCTCCTCGGCGACTGGCATTGGAACTGGAAGCGGAGGTAAATCCTGCAATGGAATCATGCCGTCTTGAGCCAAAGGTTGGCTCATTTCTTCAAGCGTTCGGGATTGTTTTTCTTCAAACAATGCATCTTCGAGGTCTGGATCCTCTCGACCGGAACGAACGATGAGGGCAGCTGCTGCTCCAACGATGAAGCCAAGTCCGATGACGAGGTAGGTCAGCCACGAAGCTTCAGGGCTCTCACCGAGAATCGCAACGGCTGCTGCAAATTCTCCATACTCGTTTGACCAACCATCGTTGTTCGAGTCCACGCATCCTTGGACGTCCCTTATCGACGTGCCTGCCTGTTCAGGACAGTCGTCTCTGAAGGCACCCAGTGGCACATCCCCAAATCCGTCACCATCGAGGTCTCGCCACTGCAGGGCTTCAGTAGGGAAGGCATCTGCGGGACCCACTGGATGGGCTTCCCATGAGGAGGTTGGATCAGACCAACCATCGCCATCGGTGTCTCGGCATCCTAATCGGTCAAGCATTGAGGTGCCCCGAGTTTCAGGGCAAGCATCGCCTTGATTTCCATCATCGTTGTCACCGTATCCATCACCATCGGAATCTCGCCATTGGGTTGGTTCGTGAATGAAGGCATCACCGAGGTCCGACCAGCCATCACCATCGGTGTCAGCACAGCCCCAGCGGTCACCTCCCGAAGAAGGTCCGACGGAGGTTCCTGCTTGGTCTGGACACACATCTGCGGTGGTCCCACGCGGATTATCTCCACGGCCATCGCCATCGAGATCATGCCATTGTGAGGGGTCCATTGGCCAAGCGTCGCCCCGGCCACCCGGACTGGCAAGCCATGCGTTTGTTGGGTCCGACCATCCGTCTTGGTCACTGTCAGGACAGCCCCAACGGTCGAAGGTCGAAGACCCTTCAGTGGTTCGACAACCATCGCCACGGTAGGCGTCACGAAGCGTCTGTCCGTCAAAATACTCGATGTTGTCTCCATAGCCATCATCATCGGTGTCATACCACTGGCTTTCATCCTCAGGGAAGGCGTCTGCAAACCCAGCGGGGTGGGCAATCCAATCGTTGGTTGGATTGGAAAAACCATCCTCATCGGTGTCCCTGCACCCGAGGCGGTCGATGTAAGAAATCCAGCCTGATTCAACCTCTTCAGGCGATGAAAAGACGCATACATCTCCTTCGTATCCGTCGAGATTGTCACCAAACCCATCGCCATCCGTATCCCTGTATTGAGACGGGACGAATGGGAAATCGTCGATTTGCGAGGCGCCGTAGGTTTGATTGTCGCCCCAGCCGTCTTCATCGGTATCAAGCCATTGCGTTGGGTTGTCTGGGAAATCATCGATAAGATTCGCTCCTTCGCTCTGATTGTCACCCCAGCCGTCATAATCTCGGTCGCGCCATTGGGACTCTTCGAATGGGAAGGCATCTGAACCGTTGGTTACTGTCCAATTCAGATCACCGTCTGAGTAGGAGTCGCCATCCGAATCGGTGCAACCGTAACGGTCCCCACTTGATGTTCCGGTGATGAAGGGGCATGCATCCGGCGTTGAGGCGTTGAAGAAATAAGAGCCAATGCCCCAACCAAGTCGTGTTGTGTTCCACGATTCTTCAGCCCAGTTGTCACCATACCCATCTGCATCGGTGTCGTTCCATTGTGTTTCATCGATTGGGAATGCATCCCCTAGGCCGGCCGGGTGGGCGAACCAAGCGGTCACACCGTCAAGGCCACCAGGGTCATCATCAGAATACCCGTCGCCGTCTGAGTCGAGGCAACCAAAGCGGTCCATGGTGGAATATCCGCGACGGAATGGACAATGATCACCTTCGAAGCCGTCCAGATTGTCACCGTAGTTATCGTTGTCACTGTCGAGCCATTGGGTCGGTTCAAGATAGAACGCGTCGGCTCCATTTTGTGCAAGCCAACCCGTTTCAGGGTCCGACCAACCGTCACCATCGGTGTCAATGCAACCGTTCCGATCGTTGGTGGAAGACCCTACCACATCATCGCAATCGTCATCGATGTCGACAAACCCGTCTTCATCTGTGTCTCGGTTTGATTTGTCAATTGATGGTGTGATGGTGTAATCAAAGCCGTCGTTGCACCATGAGTCGTCTGCTTTGATTTTGAAGTAGACGAAACTTTGGCTTGCAACGGTGGTTGAGAGGGTCTTTGAAGCGGCATTATCGTCCACGTAGGAATCGACGATGGTGCCACCTTGTGCGTTGAGCAGGGAGACTCGACCCTGCCAACCATCGCCAATGCACCACCATGCTGGCCCGTTCATCGTTCCTGAGAATGAAATTTGAACGATGTCGCCTTTTTTGGCCTCAATCTTCCAGAAATCAGCCCGATCGTTGCCCGCATCGCAATCTGGATCACAGACATAACCGCTTGACGTCACCCCATCGGTAAGGGGGGAGGCGCTCTGGATGTCATCGTCTGCAACAGCCGGAGGAACGAAGCAAAGCATGAGCGCGGCCAGCAGCAAGGCCACCACGCGCTTCGCGAGCATGGTTGTCCAAGAGGCGGTGTGCCTATGAACACTACCCGAGGGCAGCGACACCTACAGTTGCTCTTGAATGTACCAAGTCGCTGGCTGATGAATGCTGTAGAAGGTTAACTGGATTCAGTTTTGATCGCCGAGGCATAGATTGCTTCGTAGGCCTCAGCATTGTGCTCGTAGGTGTACATTGAGAGCACGCGTTCACGTCCACGTTGCGCTTGCTCCACTCGCCCCTTTGGATCCGCAAGGCAACGGCACACTGCTTTGGCTAAATCACCGGGGTCTCCCGAGTTGAACAGATCCCCAACAGTCGTGTCAATCATCTCTGTCAACGGGGGTTGGTTCACTGTGACAACTGGAGTTCCACTGGCTAATGATTCCAATGGAATCAAGCCTTGGCCTTCGTAGTATGAAGGGTATACAACTAAATCCGCAGACCGGAAATGTTGTGCTAAGTCATCA
>Ga0209631_10001834_pt1 | contig 26294 bp, 39 predicted proteins | sample COG_08_FD_184752 | JGI IMG/M metagenome (GOLD analysis project Ga0209631, IMG submission 184752) | Pelagic Microbial community sample from North Sea - COGITO 998_met_08 (SPAdes) (version 2) | ecosystem: Environmental > Aquatic > Marine > Neritic zone/Coastal water | place: Helgoland, sampling... | reverse complement strand
CCGACTAGAAAATTTTCCCGCACCTAGCGCGCAAGGTATAGACCATTTTAATGCAGTGCTGTTTACAGGTGACGCAACCAATAATAAGGATGTACTGGGGGCCAACTTCCAACCTGACTTAGGCTGGCACAAGAAGCGCAGCGCGGTACTGAGCCACAAGCTGTTCGACTCGTCGCGTGGCGTAGGTAACATTCTATATCCCGATGTGCCAAATGCCGAGGCAGCAGAGACAGGCATCGACTCGATGCGCTCAGACGGAGTGCGCGTAGACAACGCCAACAACGCCAACGACAGTGCCGCCACGTATCTGCTTTGGCTATGGAAACTGAACGGTGGCACGACCGCGAGCAACAGCGACGGCAGTGTTGCCACTACGGTACAGGTTGCCGAGGCAGGGCACATGTCTATTGTTCAGTGGACCGGCACCGCAGGCAACGCAACACTCGGGCACGGCATGGATGCTAAGCCCGACCTCGTTATTGTCAAGAACCGCACAGATTCCGCGAGTTGGATTGTCGGCTCGGATATGTGGGGGTGGACGCAGTACCTAGTGCTCGACGGCCTTGGCGGCTTGGCAGCGCACAGCACTCAATGGAACGGGGCACCATCTGCGGCTGTGTTTAAAGTCGGCGCACACAACGACACCAACGGCAGCGGGGACAACATGATTGCGTTCTGCTTCCGCAACAAACCCGGCGTATGCACTGTGGCGCAGTACAAAGGCAATGGCGCTGCTGATGGGCCTCTAATTCTCACCGGAAATAGAATCCGAAGCCTACTTGTCAAGGGAAACGTAGGTGCTCAAGAGTGGCCGATGTACGACACTGTTCGCAGTCCGCACAACCCTGCTGACACTTACGTTACCGCTGAATCGAACGCGGGAGAATCCGTCGGTGGCGGATCGTTCAAACCGTTTGACATACTGGCGCATGGGTTTAAACCGAGAACTAGCTCCAGCACCATCAACGGTTCCGGCGTTGACTACTATTTTTTATCTATGGCCGATGTTGCAGCGGGCGAAGGTCTACCACCAGTACCAGGCAGGTAACACATGAAATTCGCAATCGAAAACCAAGTTGGGGAGCTTGTCTACGCTTCCCCAAAAGCATGCCTGAATTTATTGCCAGGGAAAAACTCGCCATCCATCCTTCGAACAGAGACAGATGAGCGCCTCGCGCACTTTGGTGTGTATCGCGTCGAGAAGGGCCCGGAGCCTTCAGAGTTCCAGACGGCTAAGTTGACGTTGGTACGCATTGGTGACCGGGTGGCAGAGCAGGTGTCGTTCAATGAGGTCGAGCCTGAGATAGTTAGGAAGAAGGCGCTGGGGGCGAAGCGCAAATTCATGCGAGAAGTGCGCGACCATGCAGAGACCCTGCGCCGCTCAATTATCGACAGTGATGGTCCAGGGAAAATTATGGAGTACCTCACTAAGCAGGTTGAGGCACAGAAGATTGTCGCTGGCGCCACCAGTGGTCTCCCCTTTGCCGAGGCTCGGGTGCGTGTCACCGGCACGACCCTTGAAGAAGTGGCTGCTGAGTGGAGCACCAAGGCAGCTGCGTGGCATTCCATGGGTGCCCTCATCACTGAGGTGGTGGACTGGGCAAATCTACAGGTGGACGGGTTGGCAAACAAACCAGACATTTACAAGAACCTGGAGAGGCTTCGCCCCCAAATCGAAGCGAAGTGGCCCAAATGACGGACATCACACATGTCACCACCTATGAGCGTCGAGGGCACGTGTTCGCCAACTCCGCCGACCAGGCGCCTCGAGGGCCCGCAATTGCCTGTTTTTGCTTGTGCGTTTTTCTGGCGCTTTCTGGCTGCTCGATCACCGAACGGGCCGAAGAGGTGCGCGCAAAGGCGACGCAGAGTATCGACCGCGTCGAGAAACTCGACGACGACATCGACGCCGTTCGAACCACGCGGGCCCGCCGGCAGATATGCGAGCGTATGTCGGTGTCGCAGCTCTACCTGCAATTCGGCGCCGAGCTTGACGAGTGGGCGGCGCTTTGCAAACACCGGTTCACGCCCCCGGCGGCCGAGCCGAACGCGGAGGACGAATAGTGCTTAGAACGCCGCTGATGCGCGCTATCGTCGAAGCCGAGAGCGAGTCGTGCCGCTGGGAGCTGAAGCAGGATTGGCACTACACGGTGCGACCGGATAAGGACGGCGAGCACCCAGAGGTGCATTGCGTCATCAAAGCCGGCTATCGATGGGACGGCGCTTCGAAGCCATGGCACGACCGCGCAGTTTTCGTGCTGCCGTCGTCACACTGGAAAATGGTCGTTCCGTCCCTTGAGCATGATGACTTATGCGACCGGCGCAACGGCTACGCGTCCGTCGGCATCAATAGCATTCATGCTGCGCGGCACTTCCGGCGCATGTGCGCGCGCTACCTGGTCGACTGGGCCGACGTCGTGAAAATGTACTGGGCGGTTCGCCTGGGTGGTCCGAGGTGGGAACGAACAGACCTGTCATAACTGGCAGCTGGGCAGGCAGTAATGTTAGAGGCAACATTCCTCGAGCAGCTGGCCAAGCACGGAGTATTAGGCTTGCTGCTCGCTATCTCGCTTTTTGCGAACTACAAGATAGTGCGGTTCATCATGGATACCTTACTCGGTGTTATTGACCGAGCCGCGACCAACAACGAGCGCGTCGCGCGAGCGCTCGAGGAAGCGGCACGGGGCGACGATGGATAGATGCGTTCGCTTGCTGATGGACGTCATCTTGAATCGGCGCCAGCCGAAGACCGACACGCTAAAGAAACTCCGCGAGGCTGAGGCACGGGACGTTTATGCGACGACCCAAATCGGCGCCACGCTCGAGAAGAACGGCGGGCTCGCCGGCGTGAGGGAAATGGTCGAAATCATGAAAAAGTAAGAATAACGCAAGTGAACATCGTTGCCGGATATAACTGGGAGAACGTGATGGACGCGTGGCAATCTGCATTCGAGGCGACCGCGGCGGTCGAAGGCGGTTGGGTCAACGACCCGGAGGACCGCGGCGGCGAAACGTACGCCGGCATTACCAGGCGCGACAATCCCGACCCGGCGCTCTGGGACCGCGTCGACGACTACAAGCGACGCTTGCGCGTGCAGCCGACGCAAAAACGTAGTGACAAGCTCGACAAGCAGCTGCGCGACGATGCCGAGCTGTGGGTGAACGTCAAGTTCGCGTATTTCGAGCGTTACTGGAAGCCTGTTTGCGGTAACCAGCTCGCGGAGCTGTCCGCGGCCGTCGCGCTTGAGGTCTACGACACCGGCGTAAACATGGGCACCGGCACGGCCGGGCGCATCCTGCAAGCCGCAGTCAACCTGATGAACCGCAACGCGCGCTCGTATCCCGACATCATGGTCGACGGTGCCATCGGGCCGCGCACTCTCGGCGCCGTTCGCAAGTGCATCGAGGTCAACACGGCCGAGCGCCTGGTCGTGGTGCTGAACGGCGAGCAGTACGTGCGCTATCGTGAAATTGTGCTGACCTCTCCAGGACAGGAGCGGTTTTTTAACGGGTGGATCGAGCACCGGCTCAGGTAGCGTGGACCCGACCCGGTCGTGTTACGTCTTCAAAGAGCGCCGACGAGCTCGGCGACGAGAGCGGCTTAACGCCACGAAGCGACGAGCACGAGCCAAACGACAGCAGCGCCGACGGGAGCTCCTGGCAGGACGAGAACCGACGTCGGCAGCAATCCTGCGAGACCGACGGCAACGAGCGCTGCAATGGGACCAACGACAGACGACGCCAGGACGTATACCAGCCCAAGCGTAAACCCGACCGAGCAAACCTGACCCCAGTATGAGGCGGCCTGAACGGCCGCCTTTTGCGTTTTCATCTTTGCGACCCTACTTTGCGCGACCGCGGCCTCGAGGCTTTGCCGCCTCCTGGCTCGCTGGCTCGCTTGTGCTGTCCTCGGCCTTATCGTCGCCGCCTAAAGCAGCTCCGAGGGCGTCTGCGGACGATTTCGAGCGATTCTGGCCGTTTCCGTTGCCGGCCTCCAGGTCGAAATAGTCGCCTGGGCTCGCCATGCCGTCCCGGAGCGACTGGTAAATGCGCTTTAGAGCCAGGACCTCGGCGGTTGTCGTCGCGTCCAGGCGATGCCCGAGACGCTTTGCGACGGCGCCGGCCGAAACGCTGAATTCAGACTCGAACGCCTCGACCATGCGCCCGAGAACCTCCCCCGGTGCTCCGACGCTGTTTTGCTGGGTCAGCATGCACTGTTGCACGGCCTGCTCGACGACGTCGCCAGGGATTACGGCAAGAATGCATCCGCGCATACGCCGGGCGCCCATATTGGCGTTTTGCTCGTAAATGTCGCGCGGGTCCTCGAGGCGGGTTTTGCCTTTGCGCGAGTGGCGAAACTTCGGGACGGAGAACGTCCGAACCTCGCGAACGTTTGTCTCGAGGTCCCATGCAAACGCCTGCATTAGCGTCTCTTCCGGGTTGCTGGCGAGCTCGTTTATGCCGAATTGAATGTTTCCCCATTGGCGGGCGACGGCCTCGGCGAGACGGATGCTCGGACCCGAGACCATCTCCCCGCCTCGCGGGTACGCATAAACCGCGGCCTCCGCAAGACCGGGTCGGGTGCATTCCATGATGATCCTATCCATTGCGAATTTCTGGTCGCGTGGATATGCGCGGGCGGCCGTGATGGCGCCGTGTATCTCTGCAACAACGCGTTGCGCCTCAACGGCAAGATTGTTCGAGCCGGCCTGGGTCGGCGTGTTGCTGGTTTCAAATGGGTTCGCGACGACGGTCGTCGCCTGTTGCTCTGACATGTTGGTTAACCTCGTTTCTTACTTAGGAATCGCCGAGTCTTGCGCTCGGTCAAGCAATTACTGTAAACGTCCGGATAGTCGGTTTTCAACTTCGTTTGGTCGATACCGCGCGACACGCTCGGCTTGTGCGTTGCGAGCGGCTTGTCGCCGGCGGCGGGCATAAGGATAGACGCCTCCTGCATGAACTTCCCGATCTCAAATACGAGCTTGTCTTTGCGCTCCTCGCCGACTTTTATCGACGCCTTTACCTCCTCGAGCTCCTGGTGCCAGTCGTCGACCTCGTCCGTCGCAATAACCTCGAGCTCGCTACGTCCTCCCCAAAGTTGCCGGACCTCGGCGATAGAGCGAGGCTCAGGAGGCACACCGGCGATAACGTGCTCATTCCAGAACTTAGCCTCCGCCGCAATAAGGCGGGCGCCGAGCTCGCGGTCCCGCTCAACGATGTAAACGTCGATCGTGCGATTCAGCAGGAATAGCACCGGAACGTAACAGCGCTCGAGGTCGGTCACTTCGAGGTAATGGTGCACTTGCGTCGCATAATAAACGGGAATCTCGTCCGTTCCTGGCTCTCCCCACGACTCGTCGCGAAAGCCGCTCGACTTGCACTCCATGAGCGCGCGCTCCTTCAATACGCGCCGGTCGATGTTTGCCCGCATGAACGGGTGCGCCTTGTGCGCGAGCGTCGAGTTACGCCGAGCGACCTTTACGCCGAGCTGCTCGGCCGCCTCCTCGGCGATAAGGTCCTCGAGCAAATGTCCCCAGCGTTGCCAGGACGTCGTTTCGCCTTCCTCCTCGAGCTCGCCGCGCTTTTGCAAGTACAGCTCGAGCGGCGAGGTCCAGGGCGATAGCCCGAGCGCGGAAGCGGCGTCGGAGCCACCTAGTCCGCTATGTCGGTCGATGCGTTGTTGTTCTGTAAGCATGGTTTTCGATTCCTTTTTGTTGTGCCGGCGAGGTTTCCCGCCGCCGGATAGATTAGGGGAGCTCGCCGGTTACGGCAAGACCTCCTCGGTTTTGCATTTCGGACAGATTCCGTCGCGATTGCGGTTGTAGCTGACGTAACAGGACGCGCATACGACGACGACCTGCTCGTCGATCGGCTCGCTCGGCTCGTCGAGGGTTTGGTGCAGCGGGCATCGCGACACCGTCGACGTGCGAATATCGATGTCCAGGAGCGTGCATTCGCTCCTCGGCAGGTTGTAGTGCGCGCAATCGCAGCACCGGTCGACCGCCGAGGCGTCGAGACTGAAGCGGTCGTCGTGCGCGTTGTTCGCGTTCATGTTCTCGAGCAGCTTGCGGATATGGCCGATTATCAGGCGCGAGTTGCGGAGCTTGTTCGCGAGGGCGGTAGTTACCGGGTCGACGCGGCGCAATGTCGCGACGTGCTCGAGCAGCTCCTCGGAAGTCAAGCCCAATAAATCAGCCTTATTAAGTTGGCGCGGCGTCGGCCGCACGTACGTTTTGTCGTTCATCGTTGTTTGTCTCCAGGGATTCCGCAGCAAACGCGCCCGCGCGTCTCGTCGCTGCATAGCCAGCCGCCGACGACCACGTAAAACGCGACCGCGAGGAATGCGTCCGAGTGGTCGTGCTCCCGGACGTCGGCCCATTCGTCGAGCGTCTCGACGTCCCATTCGTAAGTCGTCGCGTTCAAAACAGGTCCTCCAGGCATTCCGGGCAAACCTGAATCGAGCCGCAGCCGTCTTTCGGATCCCATAACTTGCCGATGTATCCGGTCTGGCATTCGCACATGTCGCACCAGTCCTCGGGCATGTCCTCTTGATTCCAAGGCGCTTTGGGGTCGTGCTCAGCGCCGGCCGGGTAAGACCAGCCGAAAGGGTTGTGGCTCATTTGTTGACTCCGTTGCCTGCGCCGGGGTTTCCGGCGAAGGGAAATAGTCTCATAATGGAACGCTCCGCACAATCCGACAACGGGAAACATTTATGCAACTGAACGACTGGCTTCGCAAGCACAAAGACAACGACACTCGAGCGCGTGTTTGCGGCGATGTCGGGTGCGCGGTGCTGTGGCTGCACCAGGTCGCCGGCGGGCACAAGACGGCGAGCGCGGCACGCTGCAAGGCGCTCGAGGACGCGACCCGCTCTCACACTCCCGACGACGTCGTGACGCGCGCTGAGGTGCGCCCGGATTTGTTCGGGTGAGGGAGCGGCTATTCGACCTGATGTCGTCGGCCGACATCGAGCGCAAGGAACGCTGGGAGGAAGAGAAGCGCGACGCGCTGGTGCGCTGGTTCCTCGACAACCAGGAGGCCGGGCGGGAGATGTGGGTAAGCTGGAGCGTTCCCGGGCGGAAGCAGCGTTCGAAAGAATGGCTCCGCGACATGCGGATCCGAATCACTCGGGAAAAAGACCGGCGGCGCGAGGCCGCCGGCAAGTAAGAATCGAAATACCAACGTTCCGCCGTGATGGCGGGCAGTCGCGAGGCGATAGTAACAAATGGCAAGAATCCGAAGCATCAAACCCGAGTTCTGGACGAGCGAGCAGGTCCTTAACGTGAGCCGCGACGCGCGGTTGCTCTTTATCGGCCTGTGGAATTTCTGCGACGACCACGGGCGCCGGACGTTCTCCCCGATGCAGATAAAGGCGCAAGTATTCCCGTCAGACGACGTTGACGTCGTCGGCTTGCTCGAGGAGCTCGAGGAAGAAGGCTTGATCGTATCGTACACCGTTAGCCGCAAGGCGTATTTGTGCATACCGACCTGGAGCTCGCACCAGAAACCGAGCAAGCCGCAGCCGTCGAAGATTCCGGAGATGCTCGCGGAGCCTCCGGAACCAGTCCAGGACAGTTCCCGGAACGATACGGCACCGACCGAGGAGCGCTCCCGGGCGGAGTGGAGTGGAGTGGAAAAGGAGTGGAGTGGAGAGGAGGACAGATCGCAATCGCGGAAGGCGAAAGGCCGGCTTAGCTACCCTGGCGACTACCCGGCCGCGTTCGTGCAGATTCGCGAGGAATACCCAAAGCGCGCCGGCAGTGACCCGAACCCGGCGGCGTGCTCCGCGCTTCGCACGCTTATCGACTCCGAACCCGACTGGAACGTTACCCGCGTACGTCACGCCGTCGAGGCTTATCGGGACTACTGCGAACGAGCCGGTATTGCCAACACCGAGAAAGTGATGCAACTATCCTCGTTCCTCGGACCGCAAAAGCAAGGCTATCTCGAGAACTGGGTACTCGCTGCAAAGACAGTGAGACCGCGCGGCTCGGCCGCAATCGAATCGAACAACCAGCAAGCCGCGGAGGCATTCGCCCGTGATGAATGACGCAGACAAGCGCGCCTTCGCTCAGTCCGTGAGCGACTTTTCCTCTCTCTACCGGCACGAAGTTACACCGGGCGCGTTGCGCCTGTGGTGGTCCGTGCTGAAACGCTTCGACCTCGAGGACGTGCAGCGCGCTCTCGGCGTCTACGCGAGCAACGGCTCGCGGTTCGTTGCCGTTCCAGGTCAGATCGCGGAGCTTATCGAAGGCGACCCGGATTCTCGGGCGCTCACGGCCTGGACGAAACTCGAGCTCACTATGCAGCGCGTCGGCCGATATGACTCCGTCGCGTTTGATGACCCGCTGATACACGCGTGCGTCGTCGAAATGGGCGGCTGGCTCGAGGTTTGCGGATGGACGCTCGAGGAGACGCCGTTTCGGCGTAACGAGTTCGTGAAGCGTTACCGCGGGCACCAGGTGTCTAGGCGCGTTCCCGTATTTCCTTCCCACCTTCCCGGCTTGATCGAGAGCGACCCGCGCTCCGCGTTTAACGAGCAGCATGTTCGGCGCATAGGCGGACCCGACGGCGTCGCCTGGGTCCTCGAGAACGGCTCCGAGCCGGCGGCCGCGGTCCACGCCATGCTGACGGCCGAAGGCGCCGCGCAAACTCTGCTCGAGCGCCTATCGCAGTGACCTTTGCCGCGGCGCGTTGCCGGGACGCGCTGGCGGCGTTCAACAACTACCCGGCAGAGAATCGAAACTATGAAACGAACCGAATTGGTCGCATTGCGCGACAAGTGTGCAGCCGCACGAGACTTGCTTCCGGAGTTGCTCGTCGGCCGCGGTGGCGCGTGCTATGAGCACGTCGAGTCGGAGGTGCAGCCTATCGAGCTCACGCGCTTAGCGGATGAAATCGGCGAGGCTCGCGAGCTGACCGACGAGCTTCTCGAGGCGCTGAACGCCGAGCTCTCGGAGCGCGCGCAACGCGGAGGGGCCAACGATGCCGACTGTTAAACACCTTGCCGCCGTACAGAATTGGCACGGGAGCAGCGACGGAGCGACCGACTCGGCTTCCGAGACTCTCCTCGTCGTTATCGCTGACGACGAAGGTCGCGAGTCGCTCTGGGTCGGAGATTACGGCGGAGCTCCGGAGCAGCACGGAATGCCGGCAACGCCCGGCGACGATCGGCCGTGCTTCCGTTGGATGGCTATCCCGTTGCCGCAGATTCCCGGGCGACCGGCGCAGGTTCATCGACTCGGCCCGCCGCCGGAAACGGCGCGGATTATCACTCCAGACCACAAGGGGCCGATGCAATGAAGAGTACCGACGTACAAGCACACGACCCGGCCGAGATGAAAATGGGCGCACCGTTGCCGGTTCCGGACAACTTCCCAGTGATACACGTCGCCGTCGAGCTCGAGGACGGCGAAAAGGTGGTTTCGCACATTATTCCGGACCTCATGAGTTGCATTCAGCTCGAGTTGCAGCAACCCGGCGCAAACGCTCGTTACCGAAACTTGCTGGTTGCTTTGCTGTCCTTCCAGGCCTGTACGCCGAAGGTGGCGAAATGAAGGCAGGCGACCGCGTCCGTTACGACGGGCGCGAGCATGTCGTCGACAAGGTGCGGCGAGGCAGGTACAAAACCGCCGTCGCTAACGGGACTCGAGTCGAAAAAGGATCGAGTTACATCAACGTGCGGATCCGTCTCGGGTCCGCTCTAACTTGGGTCCGATTGGACCGTTGCGAGGTTATCGAATGTTGAAAATGTACCGCTCGCACAAGGTCGTGCAGGCAATGAAAATTGCCGACGTCCGCGAGAATAAGGGCTTTTTTGTGCTGGTCGGCGAAACACCGACCGATGCGCCCGAAGGGGAGCAGCCGACGCCGCACGAGATCGAAGTCGCTCGCTCCTGGTATCAGAAGCACGACATAGATCGCAATTGGTATTACGTGCTTTACGAGGACGGTTACGCGTCCGCGTCTCCTCCGGAGGCGTTCGAGGGAGGTTATACCGAGGTCGACCCGCTAACGGGAATGCCGCCGGCATGAAAATAACCGACGACGAAATCGACCGTCGGATCGAGCATCACGCGCCCACGCCGGCGGCAGTGGCTGCGCATCAGGGTATGCGGGCGGCGGCTCGCAATTTCCTTTACGCGATGCAGGAGCATGCGCCGGACAGTCGAGAAGCCGCTCTCGCGGTAACGAAAGCCGAAGAAGCGCTCATGTGGTCGAACGCCGCTATCGCCCGGAATCACGACAAGCTCTGATGCCAAACCAGCGACAAGTGAATGGCGCGGCCGTCCTGGCTGCGCTTCAATCCAGGGTAAGGTCGAAAGCGGAGGCCGAGTTCGCGCTTCACTGTCGAGCGGAGGAGCTCTATCCCGAGGAGGAGTTCGAGTTTCATTCCGATCGCAAGTGGCGATTCGACTTCGCGTTTCATGTGGAACGGCTCGCCGTCGAGGTCGAAGGCCTTACGCGAGAGACCGGTCGGCATCAACGCCCGGAGGGTTTCGAGGAGGACTGCCGGAAATACGCCGCCGCAATGCTGCTCGGCTGGAGGGTTTTGCGCGTCACCCCGAAAATGGTCCGCTCGGGCGAGGCGATAGGCCTTGTCCTGGCTCTCCTCAACGGCGAGACAGTTGCTCGGGAAGTGGTCCCGGGCATAACAACTGCAAGGGTAAGAGATGGCTACTCCGACGACTCGCAAAAAGCGGGCGACGCGGAAAGAGGCGCCAGTAAAAAAGGCCGCGCCCGTCGCAAAAAAGAAGGTCACGAAAAAGAAGGTCGCGAAGAAGCGATCCTCACGAAAGCCGAGCTCCGAGCCGCGTTCCGGCGCCTTAGTCGTCGGCGGTAGTGGTAACGGCCCGGGCACTCGAGGCGCGACCGGGAAGGCGCCAGGGCGTCGCGTCCGCGGTCCCGATCTAGCTCCAATCATTCGCGAGGCGGCCCGCGAGGCGCTCGAGCTCCTCGAGGAGCAGGAGGGCATCACCTTGCCGCAACTCCTGGCGCGTTCGTTGTTGGTCGAGCCGCTTAAGACGCTCGATGCGCTGTCGAAATGGGTCCCGAAAGACGTCAACTTGACGGCCAACACATCCGAAAACTTCATCCAAGCAATGCGAGAGATCAACAGTGCAAGACGTGGACGATCCGGAGAAACAGATACAGCTATTCAAGCAAGTGATACGGGGATGGCTCCAGGACCCGGCAACGTTCGTCACTGACGCATTCGGCGTTGAGCCGGACGGGTGGCAGATAGAAGCGCTAGGGGGTTTGTTCGGACACGGCCGAGTCGCTATTCGCGCCTGCCACGGTCCAGGCAAAACGGCGCTCGCGGCCTGGGCGATTCTCTTGTTTCTCCTGTCTCACTTTCCCGCGCGCATTCCGTGCACGGCGCCGACGGCCTCACAGTTGCGCGACGTTCTGTGGTCGGAGCTCGGGAAGTGGCTTAACCGGATGAAGGAACGCCAGCCAGGACTGCGAGCAATGTTCCGGTTGACGACCGAGCGGCTCGAGCTCCTCGACGAACCCGAGGAGGCGTTCGCGGTTGCCAGGACGGCCCGGCCAGAGGCGCCCGAGGCGCTTCAGGGTTTTCACAACGAGAACATGTTGTTCGTGATAGACGAGGCCTCGGGCGTTCATCAAGCAATATTCGAGGTCGGCGAGGGCGCGTTGTCCGAGGAGGGCGCGAAGGTCCTGATGCTCGGCAACCCGACGCGGACGAGCGGCTATTTCTTCGACGCCTTCCATCGGATGCGGGCGCGCTGGTACTGCATCAAGGTCGGCGCGGACGACTCGAGCCGCGTCTCGGACGAGTACGTCGAGGACATGGCGGCAAAGTACGGCCGGGAGTCGAACGTCTTTCGCGTTCGCGTGCTCGGCGAGTTCCCAACCGCGGCGGATAACGCCGTTATCTCTCTCGAGCTCGCCGAGGCGGCCGTCGACAGACAGGTGTCGCAGTTTGGCGATATAGCCTGGGGCGTCGACGTCGCGCGCTTTGGAGACGACCGCTCGACGCTCTGCAAGGCGACACAAAACGCGCTTATAGAGCCGGTCAAGTGGTGGGGGCACAAGGACACAATGGAGACGGCCGGGATTATCGTCTCGGAGTTCGACGCTATTCCGGAGCCGGAGCAACCAACCGCGATCTATGTCGACGTGATCGGGCTCGGCGCCGGCGTCGTCGACCGACTCCTAGAGCGCGGCTTGCCGGCCGTTGGCGTGAACGTTGCGGAGTCGCCGTCGAACAAGCCGCAATTCATGCGCTTGCGTGATGAGCTGTGGTGGGCGGTCCGGGACTGGCTCGAGGCGCGCGACTGCTACATTTTCAACCAGGAGCGTGCGGAGGTCGACGCAACACGCGCGTACAACCTCGCATCGACCGGCGAGCTCATAGCCGAGCTCACCTTGCCGACTTACCGAATGCACTCGAGCGGCAAGATTCAGATCGAGTCAAAAGACGAGGTAAAAAAGCGGCTCGGCCAGAACGGCCAGTCGCCCGACCTTGCGGACGCGTTCATACTTACGCGTTATCACCGTTTCGCGGCGGTTCGGCGCATACACGCCAGAAGTTACCGCCGCGAAGGCGTCCGGGCAAACCGAACAGGTCGCAAAGGCGGCCGAGGGATAGTGTGACATGGCAAAAAACGAGCGCAATTACGCGAACCTGAAATTCGAGCCGCGCGATGCTGACGGCATGACCGACGACGCGGACGAGCTCGAGGAGTCTGGCCCGCAGGCGATGGAAGAAAGCGAGATCGTAAAGACCGTCGAAGACTGGCGCACGAACGCGATCAACGAGGACGAGGACGAGCTCTCGGAGGAGCGCGAGCAGGTCCTCGATTATTACCGCATGGAGCCATACGGAGACGAGGAGGAGGGTTACTCGTCGGCCGTGACCGCGGAGGTACTGGAAACGGTCGAGTGGGCGCTCCCGTCTATCGTGCGAACGTTCCTCGGTGGCAATGCGGTCCAGTTCCGAGGCGTCGGTTCCGAGGACGCCAAGGCCGCGCTACAGGAGACGAAACTCGTCAACTGGAAGATACGCAACCATGACGACGCTTTTTTCGAGCTCGTCTCCTGGTTCAAAGACTGCCTTTTGTACCCGAACGCGTATCTCAAAGTGTGGTGGGACGAGCGGCAGGCGTACACGTTCGAGGAATACGAGGGTTTGACCGAGGAGCAGGTTAACGGCCTTGCGATGGACGGCGAGGTTATGGAGCTCGAGACCGAGGTCCGCGAGATGGTCGTCGCCGGACCCGACGGGCAGCCGATAACGGTCAAGATGCCGGTCGCGTCGCTGGTGCTGCGCGTCGAGGAGTTCGAATCGCGTCTGATGCTCGCCGCGGTTCCTCCGGAGGAGGTTCTCGTTTCCAGCAACTTCACGGGAAACGACCTGGACAAAGCCGATTTCGTCGTGCACGAGCCGACGGACGTTACACGCTCCGACCTGATCGCGATGGGCTACGACTACGACCTCGTAATGTCGCTGAAAGCGAAGTCGGACGACCTCGGCAGCACGGAGCGATCTGCACGCCGCGCGACGATAGACGAAAACTCGGGGCTCTCGTCGCTAACCGAGGTCGAAATGATGGAGCGCGTCGATTATGTCGAGGCGTACGGTCGAATTGACCAAGACGGCGACGGATACGCGGAATACCGCAAGCTCTGCATTGCCGACGACCATCTCCTCGAGTCGACTTACTGCGAGTTTCAGCCGTTCTGTACGCTGGTGTCGATCCTGCAACCGCATCGACACGTCGGCCTATCGCTCGGCTCGGTCGCGATGAAAATCCAGCGGGAAAACTCCGCGCTTACGCGACAAGGCCTGGACAACCTTTACCGGACGAACCGACCTCGAGCCATTCTCGGCCGCAGCATCAACCGCGAGCAGTGGGACAACTACCAGCCGCACGCCGGCGTCGAGGGAAACCCGGCGGATTACGCGCCCGAGATCGTCCCTGTTGCGGTGCAACATATCTTGCCGTGGATGCAGTACCAGGACGACCGCCTCCAATCCCGGACAGGCATCAGTAAGCATTCGATGGGGCTCGACTCTGACGTCCTCGCGAAGTCGACGCTCGGGGCATACCTCGAGGCGTCCGGCGCGAGCTCCCAGCGACTCGAGCTGGTCATTCGCTGCATTGCCGAGCTCGGCTTCGCTCAAATGGTGCGCAAGGTGCACGCGCTACTGCGCAAGCATCAGAACATCGAGGAGGAGGCCGAAGTCGACGGGCAATGGGTCCCGCTCAACCCGCGCGAGTGGAAGAAGCGAACGAACATCGTTCCGTCGGTCGGCACCGGCAACGGTTCGACGCGTGAGCGCGCCATGGCTGCCGAGACGATTCTCGCGAAGCAGGTCGAGGCGATTCAGTACGGGTTGAGCGACTATTCGCGCATTTACACGACGCTCGGAGAGCTGGCGGCGGCGCTTGGTAAACACGACGCCGAGGCCTATTTCATCGATCCGAGCTCGCCGGAAGGGATGCAGGCGCAACAGCGCATCCAGGCCGGACAGGCGCAAGAGCAAGCCAGAATGCAAGCGATGGTCGAGCAACAGGTTTCCGTGCAAGTGAAACAAATCGAGGCGAGGTTTGCGGAGCAAATGGCGAAACTTGGGCTCGACCGTGATAAATTCGCGGCCGAAGATGAGCGCAAGTGGGCGGAAATGGAGCTAGGTGCAGCGGTGGACGTACTCGGCAAGGGCGTATCCGGTAGCGACGTCGTCGCATTTCCGAGCGCCAACCCGAAACCAGAATTCGACGGAATCTGATGTCAAACCGCGACACGCTCAGGCGCCTATTGCACTCGTCGACATGGCCGCCGGTTGTTGAGGAGCTACGGGCCGACGCCCGACTCCGCTTGACCAAGGCCGACTCGACCGAGGAGCTCGAGCACGCAGCACGCGACGCGGTTGCACTCGAAAGGCTTTTCGATTCTTTGGAGCAGCACGCGAACCGCGAAGCCGCGGAGCGTGAACCTCGACAAGTGAGTACCCTCGCATGAGTGAAGTATCTGGATCCGATCAAGGCTTGAACCTGACCAGTGCGACCGCACAGCTCGCGGAGCGCTGGAACGCTCGAGGCCCGGAAGCAGATGACGACGCCGGCAACGATGCCGGCCGACAGGAGCTCGACTCCTCACGCGCCGACCTGGACAACCAGGAGCGCTCGGAGGATGACGAGCTCCGCGACGCGTTGCTGTCGAAAGACGACGACGCGGGCGCAACCGACGAGGAACGCCCGGAAGGCGGACCCGACGACGAGCAGCAAACCGACTCGGCGACTCTAGAGAGTCTCGACTTCGACACGATCGCGGCAGATTACGGCATCGATAAAAACCAATTGATGCAGGTTTTGCGGCACTCGGTACGGAGCGGAGACGACGAGCGAGAAGTCGGCATGCACGAGCTCGTTATGGGCTACCAGCGCGGCCGGGAGCATGAGACAGCAATGCAAACGCTCACTCGTGAGCGGGAAGCATTCAACGCCGACGTGCAGGCACGGACTCAACGACTCGATGCGGTCGAGACTCAAGTTAACGCGGCGCTTCAAATGGCGGCGTCGCAACAGCAACTCGAGATCGACGCGGTCAATCAACAGTATTCGACTGTTGACTGGGCGCAGCTTCGAATAAGCAATCCGGCCGAGTTCGCCGCAAGGCGACAGGAGTACGAATCGGCTCTCCGAGGCGCAGCCGAGCGCCGGCAACAGACGGAGCACCAGATCGCGACAACGGTTCACGAGCTCAACGCCGCACGCGAGACGCAACGGAAGGAAGCGATCGAGAGGGGGCAACGGGAGCTGCCGAAGCTCATACCCTCTTGGTCGGATCCGAAAGTCGCCCACGCGGAAGGTACGGAGCTCTCGGCGTATCTTGCAGCCGAGTTCGGCGCGTCGGACGAGGACGTACAAAGCATTCTCGACCCGCGTGCACTCCGCCTCGCTTACGACTCCTGGCAGTTGCACAAGCTACGTGCGGCAGCCACGGAGGCCCGGGAAAACAACCGGGCAGGAGGGGCGAAACCGGCTCAGCCAGGGCGGCAACAGTCGCCGCAATTCCGCCGGCGCCGAGCTCAGGCTCGACGCGTGAACGATGCCGATCAACGACTCCGGGAAACGGGCCGGCAGGAAGATGCGACCGCCGCACTCTCTCAACGATGGGCTAACAGATGAAACACCTATTCGGCCTTGCGGCCGCTTTACTGATCCCGAAAGTCGCGCTATACGCGGCTCCGTCAAACTCGTACCAGCGCTCGGACGTGACGAACGAGCTCGAGGACATTTCTCCGCTCATTTACGACACGTCTCCGACCGAGTGCCCGTTGGTGCAAAACGGCGCCAAAGGCTCCGCGTCGAACACTACCGTGGATTGGACCGAGGACGAGCTCGACGCGGCCGACGCGACTAACGCTTGGATTGACGGCGACGTATTCGCGGCGCAGGCCGTAACGCCCCCGGTCAAGCTGACTAACGAATGTCAGATTGTGCGGAAAGACTTCCGCATCTCTCGCCGCGCTCGCAAGTTGGCGAAAACCGGCCAAACCGACGAGGTCGCTCGGCAGACGGTGCGCAAGGGTCGCGAGCTCAAGCGCGATATTGAGGCCGTATGCATGAGCAACACGGCCGCGGTTGCGGATAACGGCTCGGTCGCTCCGAAGACCGGCTCGCTCCTGACCTGGATCAAGGACCTCAACTCGTCCGGTCGTACCGACCGCGGCGGCTCGGGTGCTGACCCGGTTACGACTGGCTCGACCGCGGCAACCGACGGCACGATCCGAGCTCTCGGCGAGGCGGCTCTACTGGGCGTCGTTGCCGGAATCCATATCGACTCGCAAGAAATGCCCGATGCACTGATGCTCGGCACCGTTGCAAAGCAGAAGTTCTCGAACTACATGTTCTCGAGCTCTGCCCGCATCGCGACGCAGCATCAAGACCAGGGCAAGACGCCTCGGGGCGGCGTTCGCGTCGTCGGCGCCGTCGATGTATGGGTAACGGACTATGCAGTCGTGGACGTTGTTCCGGACCGCTTCCAGCGTGAGCGCGACGCGGTTTTCGTTAACTTCGACTACATCGAGCTTTGCTACTTCGATCCGATCTCGACTGACGCAATGGCCAAAGACTCCGACACGGATTCTCGTATGGTCCTTGCCGACTTCGCGTTGAAGGTCCGTAACCGTTATACGCTCGGCGTTTACGCTGACGTGAACCAAGCGACGGCGATGGTCGCTTAAGCGGGTATACTCCGCGCCTATGAGTTCGCCGGCGCCCGCCGGCGGGCTCTCTAACCAGGAACGAGACTGATGCCAGCCAAAATGCAAAAGCCGCTCAAGCTGCGAAGTCAGTCTCGAGGCCCGATCTACGTGCCGCAAGTCGGTCGCGTCGCTCCGGGCGAACCTTTCGAAATCTTGCCGGGCAAAACAGCAGAATACTTGCTGAACACCGGCGCAGTTGTCCGCAACAAAGGCGGACGACCTCGTAAGGAGCTCGCCAACAATGCCGGAGTGGACGTTTGAGGTAGGGACCGACCCGGTCTCCGGAACGCAAACCCGTCTCGTAAAGGAAGACGGTAAGACGTTCTTTCACTACAAGTCGCCGAATGACGCGCTTATCGCGGAGAACAAGCGACTCAACACGCAGGAGCAGCGCGGCAAGACGCGCATAGGCGCCCGCGTACCTCCTCACCTGTATTACATCGACTGGCCCAAGGAGTTCGAGGCTAAGCACGGGCACCATCCGCAGCGCGTCTCTGGCCCGATCCGGAAGGCCGTCCGCGAGGAGTGGCGTCTCTTCGTGATAGCCAAGCTCAACTCGAGCGAGTACCGCTATCTCCGCATCGACAATCAACGCAAGCTCCCCGAGCTCAGGCGGGAACTATGACCGACTACACGACGCTCCAGGCGGACGTTGCGGCATGGCTGGCGAAAGACTCTCTCACGGCCGTTATCCCGTCGTTTATCCGTCTCGCCGAGGTTCGCATTCGTCGCGACGTCCGCATCCGTCAAATGAGCAAGCGCGCCCGGACGACAGGCGAGGCGACGCGCTTTATCTCACTGCCGAACGACTACCTCGAGCTCCGGACGCTCAGGCTCGTGAACGACAGCGGAGAGCCGATCCCGCTTGACGAAACCGAGCCGGACTCGCTCTCGGTCCGCAGCACGTCGGGCGGAAACCCGACGAGCTATTGCGTGCACCGGGAGCTCGAGTTCGACGCCGTTGTACCGCGGACAACGTCTATCGAAATGGTTTATTACGGGCCTTTCGAATCGCTCGCGACAGCGTCGACTAACTGGCTTTCGGAAAACGCGGAGGACGTCTATCTATACGGCGCGCTGATGCAGGCCGAGCCCTACTTGAAGAACGACGACCGGATCGACACTTGGGCGAACGGCTACCTCGGCGCCGTCGACGCAGTGAACGAGGCCGACAAGCGCGCCCGGCGCTCTCGAGGCGGTCGAGCGCTTTCCATGACTCGAGGAGGCGTGACACCGTGAGGAACGAGTCGCTCGGCGTGATCGAGTTCGGCACTCTAGCGCCGGACCTTCCCGACATTGCCGGGCAACATATGGAAGTTGCTCGGAACGTAATTCCGCGGCTCCGCGGCTACGACCCGCTGCCCGAGCTCGTCGTTTACTCCGACGCGTTGCCGAGCTCCGCTCGAGCTCTGGGCGCGGCGTCGTTCAAGGCCGCCGGCGATACGGCGTACAACGTCGTCGGGACGGCCGGAAACCTGTATCTGGCGAGCTCCGGCTCCTGGAATGACATTTCACGCAGCACGCCGGCGTATGCGTCCGCGGCTCGCTGGGAGTTCGTCCAGTTCGGGCAACGAGCTCTCGCAGCATCTCTCGCCAACGACTTGCAGGCCTGGACGCTCGGAGCGGCGAACGCGGTCGATCTGGTTTCCACGCTTAAGGCCTCGAGCATTGCCGTCGTGCGCGGGAATCAGGTCCTAGTTGGCGACGTGAACGATTCGGACGGGCATACGCCGAACCGGCTCCGCTGGTGCGCAGTTGGCGACGCGGACGACTGGACGCCGAGCGCGTCGACTCTGGCCGGCTTTACGCAGCTCGAGAGCACGACAGGCGGGAAGATTCTGCGCGTCGTCGGCGGCGAGTTCGCGATCGTATTTCTCGATCGGTCAATCTGGCGCGCGACGTTCACCGGTGACAGCGCGCAGGCCTACCAAATAGACGAGGTCGAGCAGGGCATTCGCACGATCGCACCGGGCGGCATTCTTCGGCACGCCGGGAAAGTCTGGTACTTGTCCGAGGACGGCTTCCGCGTCACGGCCGGCGGGCAGTCGGAGCCATTCGGCGAGGAGCGCATCGACCAGGAAGTGTTAACCGACTTCGACGAGGACTTTCCGGAGAGCATCTCCGCGACCGTGCTGCAAGACCAACAAACGCTCGTTTTCAGTTACCCGGGCTCGGGCAACGTCGGCGGAGTGGCGAACAAGCTCGCGCTGTACAACATCAACGCGCGGAAGTGGGCGCTCGGCGAGGAGGCCGTGCACTTGCTGACCGAGTCGCGCACGCCGTTTACCACGCTCGAGGACCTGGACGCGCTTTACGCGACGCTCGAGGACGTTCCCGGGTCGCTCGACGACCCAGTCTGGAAGGGCGGCGGCCTGCAATCTGGCGCCATCGACGCCGACGGGAAAGCGGCATTCTTTACGGGAGAGGCGCGGACGGCCGTATTCGAAACCGCGGAAATGCAGCACACGCGCGGCGGGAACACGTACATCGACACCGTGCGCCCGGTTATCGAAGGCGGCGACCTCGACCTCGAGATAGGTTTCCGAGAGAGCCAGTCCGGCGCGGTTACGTTCAAACCGCCAACACAACCGAACAGCGTCGGAGAATGCGAGTCGCGTGTCGACTCTCGTTATCTGCGCTACCGGGTGACGGTCCGGCCTCCCTGGTCGTCGGCGTTCGGCGTCGAGCCGAAAGGACGCCCGAGCGGAGGGCGATAAGGTGCCGCTAAAAACTCTCGGTATCCCGATGGGCCTCAGCTCCTGGCAGGAGCTCAACCGGCGTTGCTGGCAATTCAGCCGCGACGCTATTGCGGAGACGGGCGCGGATGCTCTCGTTATCCCATACCCGGCCGCGTCTTGGCTCGAGCTCAACCGACGTTGCGCGTCGTTCTCGAGCTCCGTCCTCGAGGCCGTCAGCGGAGCAGGAGACGCGCCTCGCGTGCCGAACCAGCTCTCGGACTGGCAGGAGCTCAACCGACGAATGGCCGGGCTATCCCGCTATCTACTGGAGCAAATACCTTGAACGCAGTCGCGGAAAGCCAGCCGAGCTTTGTAATAGGACAGTTTCGAGCCGGGCAGCTCCCCGAGAGCGTGCTCGCAAAGGCTCGCGCGCAAATCGGGCGAGCGCTCGAGCATGTCGGCGGAGCGGACGTCGACGACATGCTGGGCGGCGTCCTGATGCTCGTATACGAGGCGGACGACCTCGACACACTCGTCGCGACGCTCGCCGTCGGCCTCGAGCAATGGCGCGAGGAGAACGGACAAGGCCGAACCGCTCTGACCGTATTCGCGGTTGGTGGCGAATCGTTCTGGGAATGGTCCGGGACTGTTCAAAGAGCGCTCGAGGACATGGCGAGAGAGCACGGCGCCGACTCGATTCGAGCGATTGCGCGACCGGGAATGGGTAAGTGGTTACAGCGGCTCGGCTACGGCGAGCTCGCTCACGTTATGGAGTGGCGCGGCTAATGTTTGGAAAGAAACCAAAGCAAGCAACGCAATCGTTTCAAGCCGATCCGACTATCGTCGCCGGCGCGAATAAGGCGATCACGGCGGGCGGGCAGTTGCTCGACCAGGGGCGCACGTTCTTCCCGGGCCAGACTTACGCGGACCCGTCGGCAAACCTGACGGCCGGGCTCGGCATGCAGGCGGATGCGGCGGCCGGCTCCGGGGCGTTCATGCAGCCGGGTTTCGACCTGTGGAACCAGACCGTTTCGGGCGACTTCCTGAATCCCGATAACCTCATGCAGTTAGCGCAACCGGGCCTCGACCGGGTCGCGTCGCAGGTCAACTCGAACGCCATGCTCTCCGGCGGCTCCGGCGGCTCGCTGACCGCGGAGGCAGCCGCTCGAGGCGCGACCTCGGAGCTCGGCAACGTGATCAACGCCGAGCGCTCTCGCCAAATGCAGGCGCTAGGCATGATGCCAAGCATCGACGCCTTGCAGTATTCGCCGGGCGCGAACCTCGCGCGGATCGGAAACGTCGAAATGGGCCTCGAGCAGCGAGGCATAGACGAGAACATCGCTCGGCACCAGTTCGAGCAGCAGGCGCCGTGGATGGACCTCGAGCGCTACTCCGGGATTGTGCGCGGCTTCGCTCCGTCTCTCGGCGGGACGACAACCAGCACGCAACCGAGCTCGAGCTCCGGCATAGGTCGCCTCCTCGGCATAGCTGCCGGCACTGCGCTCGGAGGTCCAGCCGGCGCTTCGCTGGGCGCGTCTCTCGGCGGAATGTTCGGCGGCGGGAGCGGCGGCGGCGGTATTTTCCCGTCGACGATTGGCGTTCCGACCGGGCTCGGCACTCACGCATTCGCAACGTAAGGACCCGCAACCATGTGGAAAGCAAGCACGCCGCCAATTGTTCCTGGCATGCCGACCGCTCCTCGAGCGGGCTCCGGCTTGATCCCGTTGTTGATCGGCGCCGCCGGCACTGCGCTCTCTGGCGACGACACGTTCGCCGGCGGGTTTGCGTCCGGCCTGGGCGCCGTCGACGCCTCGAGACAAGACCAGTTCGGGAACGAGCTCCAGCTCTGGAGACTTAAGCAGCAACAGGCGAACCGAGTCGAGGACAACAACTGGCGCAGCTCGGAGGCCGGTCGCGACCAAGGCAACCTGAACCGCTCTCACGAGTACCGCAAAAATCTCGACCTGTTCAACCAGGAGCAGCGCACGCGCGAGTACGACCGCGGCGTGTTGACGTCCAATCGCGACTACAACCTCCGCTCGAGCAGCGCGAACGCCGCCGCCGGGCAACGAGCCGCCGAGCAACAGCGTATTGCAGCGCTCGAGGCCGAACTTATCGCCGGCGGAATGCCTCCGGGCAAGGCGGCCGTAACGGCTCGCACGCCGGCGTTGCTGAAAGCGCATTTCGTGCCGAACGCCGCGACGACGAAAGCAGCGACGGAGGCGGACGCGAAAGCTCAAGCGCTCGCCGACGTTAAACAGGCAATGACGGACTACCACGCGAGCGCACAAAGCGCCAACCGCATCGTGTGGAACGATTCGGACAAAAAAGTCGAATGGGAGCAACGCCGGCGGGACCTCGCGCAAAAGATAGCGCGCATCAAGCAACCGAGCGGGATTCTCACGGACAACGACATAAAGATCGAGCTTGACTCGATTCCGACACCGGGCGCGCTTATTGGCGATTTCGAGACGCGGCTCGGCTCACTCGGGAAGTTGTACGGCGGCTGGCAGCCTCCGAAAAAACCGACTAAAAAGCCGACGACGACGGACGTAAGCGACGCGGCCCTCGATGCGTACATAAAGACGCCAACGGCTGCGCAGGCGCTAGCCATAGCGCCGACGAAGGAGCCGGCTCGCCGGCGTATGCCCGGGCTACCTGGACTCATAAACGGCCTGCAAGTGACGAGGTGATCGCGTGAAGTACACGAAGGAACAACTCGAAGGCGCGCTCGCTCAAGCAAAGAGCGAAGGCAATCAACCGATGATTGCGCGCCTCGAGACGGAGCTCGGGCTCGATCCGTCGTTCAACATCGACAGCCGACCGACCTCCGCGACAGCCGCGACCGCCGTCGCTCAGGGCGCAACGTTCGGATTTCTCGACGAGCTCCGCGGCATGGCTGGCGAGGGTTTCGACGCGATCGGCTTGCCGGTTCCGGGAATGGAGAACGAGAATTTCGAGTTCGACGCGGACAAGGTCCGAGGTTATGAGGCTTACCGCGACGGAGAGCGGGACGCCTACGCTCGTTACAAGGACGAAAACCCGAAAACGGCTTTCGCTGGCGAGCTGGTCGGCGGCCTTGTCACTGGCGGCGCCGGAGCAGCTCGAGCGGGAGCGACGAACGTCGGCTCGAGGGTCGTGCAAAGCATCGCAGCCGCACCGACGAAAAAGCGTCTCGCCTTGCTTTCCGGCACCGGTGCAGCGTCGGGAGCGACCGGCGGAGCTCTCCAGGGCGCCGGCGACGCGAAGGAGCTCGAGGACGTCCTGGGCGAGTCGCTCAAAGGTGCAGCAATCGGCGGAGTTGCCGGAGCAGCTCTCGGCCCGGTCGTCGACGGCGTCGCGTCCGGCGTCCAGGCGCTTCGAGGCGCTATCGATCCGGACGTGCTGGCAAGCCGTCGCGTTGCCGCGGCGCTCGAGGAGAGCGGGCTCTCGCCTGACGACGCGAAAGCAGCTCTCGCCGCTAATCGCGGATCCGTTCTCGCTGACGTTGGCGCCGGCCCGCGCGGCGAGCTCGAGGGCGTCGTACAGCAACCGGGCGCGACTCGGCAGCTCGCCGAGGACACGCTTTACCCGCGCTCTCGAGCTCAGGCGGACGAAATCGAGGCCGCGGTCGGCGGTCCAGGCAGCAAGGCCGCCACAATGGACGGTCTCGCGCGCCAGCGCAGCCAGGAGGCGCCGAGACTGTACGGCGAGGCCTACGCAGCCGATACGCCAATGACAAAGGAGCTCGAGGAGCTCTGGAAGTCTCGTCGCGTGCAGAAAATCTGGCAGGACAGGGCATTCCGTGATCGGGCCGAGGATTTAGCCGAGGACGAGGGATTACCGTTCGACCGCGGCCTGTTTGACAGTGCCGAACCGTCGACCATGGGATGGGACTACATAATTCGCGATCTGGACCGCAGTTACGCGAACCTGTCCCGGACGGCGCCGGGAGACGCACGGAGCGTTGCCTCTCTGCGCAAGCGCGTGATGGACGCAGTCTCGGCGGCAAACCCAAAGCTCCGCGAGGCTCGCCAGTATTGGGCGAGTGGCGAAAACTTCCGCGAGGCGATCGAGGACGGGCAAGCGTTCTTTCGGACCTCGGCCGACGAGCTCGGCGCGAAGCTCTCGAGGATGTCGGACGCGGACAAGGTAGCGTATCGCCAAGGCGTGCGCCAAGCGATAACGGACAAGCTCGACTCGGACGGATGGACGCACGACAGCGCGAAGCACTTCCGCAAGCGCGGTATCGAGAAACGCTTTCGAGAGCTATTCGACTCTCGAGCCGAGGCCGACGAGTTTTTTGAGCGTATCGACCAACTGACCGAGCAACAGGCGACCATGAACCAAACGCTCCGCGGGTCGCAAACGGCCTCGAGGCAGGCCCGGCAAGGCGAGCTCGGGAACGAAGCTCGAGCCGCGGTTGTGGACGCGGCGACCGGTAACATGGGCGAGCTTTACAAGCGAGCTCTGGCTCTCGCCTTGCGGGCGTCTCCGAGCGGGCGCGGCCCGGTTCGTGATCGGGTGGGCGCGATGCTCCTCGAGTCGGACCCGGCACAGCAGCGGCGCATACTCGACGAGCTGTTGCAGAGCGCGGAAATGCCGAGCTCGACGGGCGCCGGCGCTCGACTGATTCCGCCGGCGGCCGTGCTGCCGGCTCTCATTGCAGGACAACAGGGGGGCGGACAATGAGCGACGTTAGACACTGGAGCTCGACCGACGCGAGCAACAACGCGACGGCGCCGGACGGCTACCCGGAAGGAATGCAGGCCGGGAAGCTGAACGACAGCGGTCGCGCGGTTATGGGCGGCGTTCGCCGGCTTGCCGAGGACATTCCCTGGCTAGACTTTGGCGACAGCGTCTCGAGGGCGAGCGCGAACAGTTTCAACGCCAGCGGCACCGGTACGCTCTCAGCTCGGTATTACGCCAACCGGCGCGTAAAGCTAACCGGGACGCTCACTGGCACGATTTACGGGACAATCGCGAGCACGGCCGGATCGTTTCTCGTAACGGTTACGCTCGACTCCGGGACCATCCAAGCCGATAGCGATCTGAAATGCTTTATCGGTCTGCCGGCGGACAATCCGGCCGCCTCGACTCAGTCGGTCGCCGGGTTGCAAGCGCTCCTCGATGCGCTCGTGCCGGTCGGCACCGTGCACGACTACGCGGGCAGCGCGGCGCCGTCCAAGTTCGTCTTGTGCGACGGAGCGGCCATTTCGCGCACAACGTACTCGGTGCTTTTCGGCGTCGTGGGCACGACGTTCGGCGCCGGCGACGGCTCGACGACGTTCAACGTTCCCGACCTCCGCGGCCGCGTGGTCGCCGGTAAGGACGACATGGGCGGCATTGCGGCCTCGAGGCTCACTGCGGCCGCGAAACCCGCTCTCAATGGCACGATTCTCGGTGCAGCTGGTGGCGTCGAAGAGCACGCCATCACAAAGGCGGAAATGCAGCCGCACGTTCATACCGAGAACCAGGGCGCGCAGCAGTTCAACAACGCAGAGGGCGGCGGCGGCGACTACGTCAACAACAACTCGGCGACCAACACCGGCGACGGTTCGGCCGACGGCCTGCTCGGTGAGGCGCACACCAACGTGCAGCCGACCATCGTGCTCAATAAAATCATCTATACCGGGGTGGTGTGATGGACGAGTACCTGCTTCTCGAAAGCGGCGATTTTCTGTTGCTTGAGCACGGCGGGCGCATCGTGCTCGGCTCGAGCGGCGACAACTGGGTCGAGCAAGGCGCGAGTGCCAGCTCGTGGACTGACGAACCAGGGGGCGAGGTAACGTAATGGCCGATCAAAAAATCACGGAGCTGACCACAACGACGCCGGTCGATACCGACGAGGGCGTGTTGCAGCGCGGCTCGGCGAACTTCAAGTTTTTGATGTCCGCGTTGCGCACCTATCTGAGCGCGACGTTCCTTTCGGACGCGCCGGCCGACGGCTCGACCTACGGGCGGAAAAACAACGCGTGGTCGGCAATCGCCGGCAGTTCGGCGCACGTCGTGAAGGACGAGACCGTTTCGCTCACGCAGCGGACGAATATCAATTTCACCGGCGCCGGCGTCACTGCCACCGACAACGCGGGCACCGACTCAACGGACGTCACAATTCCGAACCCGGTAACCGGGCACGAGTCGACGTTCAATCACGCGAGCTACGACACGCACCTCGCGGCCGCGTCGCCTCACTCTGGGCACTTGGATACCGGCGACCTGGGCGTGACCGTGCAGGCGTTCGACGCGAACACAGCCAAGACCAATGTTACCCGCGCCTGGACAAAGCAACAGTATTTTACTCCCATCACCGGTCCCGCTACAGGTGCCGCAGCTCCTGACTGGACCAACGGCAACGTAGTCCACTCAACTCTTACTGGTAATCTGACCAGTATCGC
>Ga0209631_10001827_pt1 | contig 26353 bp, 26 predicted proteins | sample COG_08_FD_184752 | JGI IMG/M metagenome (GOLD analysis project Ga0209631, IMG submission 184752) | Pelagic Microbial community sample from North Sea - COGITO 998_met_08 (SPAdes) (version 2) | ecosystem: Environmental > Aquatic > Marine > Neritic zone/Coastal water | place: Helgoland, sampling... | reverse complement strand
CCTCAATTACTGCCAGTCTATCACTGTCCGTGCGTAGTGGTGGAGATAGCTTAGCGAAGGTCCGATAGTCTCCAACTGCGATTTCACTTAAAGAAAAATAAGGTGGTGCCGTATCACAAGTAATGTCTAAGCCGCGAGCCTTAGCTTTTCTGACAACATCAATAGAGTCGGATGTAGACAGATGAGCGAAGTGCAGGCGTCCACGTGTCATTTCAGCTAAACGGATGTCCCTCTCGACCATAATAATTTCGGCCTCTCGTGGAATTCCTGTTAGGCCGAGCCGGGTAGCAGTTTCGCCAGAGTTCATGACGCCACCTCGGGCAAGACTTGGTTCCTCGGCATGTTGAATTATCATTTGTCCAAAGTTAGAGGCGTAGCTCAAAGCCTGGCACAGGATACGGGCGTCGCTGACAGATTTGATGCCATCCGTAAAGGCCAACGCACCAGAATTCCATAGTAAGCCAATTTCAGCAAGCTCTTTGCCTTCTAGTCCTTTTGTAACTGCTCCGTAGGAATGGACCTTAGCAAGTCCTAATTTGCGGGCCCGCCGTGCAACAAATTCCAGAACAGACATGTCGTCGATGACTGGGTTGGTGTTGGGCAGGCAGACCATAGATGTGACACCACCTGCAGATGCGGTCCGTCCGGCGGACTCTAAGGTGCCTTTATATTCTTCGCCCGGCTCTCGCAACTGAACCCGCATGTCGACAAGTCCCGGCATTAAGCAGAAACCCTCACAATCAATTACATTTATACCTTCTGGAACACCATCTTTGAAAAGTTCAGGGCCAAAATCACTGACTAATTCGCCGTCACAAAGTAAAGTGCCTGGGCTGTCTAAGCCACTGGCTGGATCAAGCAATCGGGCATTTACATAGGCAACGCAACTCATGTTCCATTTCCTTTAGTTGAAACAGCCGTCAACAATTCCAAGCAGGCCATACGAACCGCAACGCCCATTTCTACTTGCTCTCGAATGGCAGAACGTCCTATGTCGTCAGCTACTTCTGAGGCAATTTCAACACCCCGGTTCATAGGGCCCGGATGCATAATTAGGGCGTCATCCTTAGCATTGGCCAGTTTTTTATAATCTAGTCCGAAGAAGTGAAAGTACTCTCGGATTGAGGGAAAAAAACCGCTACTCATACGTTCGCTCTGCAGACGAAGCATCATGACAATGTCGCAGTCCTGCAACCCTTTCTCCATATTATGGAACACTTCCACCCCCATTTTAGCAATGCTTGACGGTATTAGGGTCTTTGGTGCGATCAGTCTGACCTGTGCTCCCATAGCATTAAGAAGGTGAATGTTTGAGCGTGCAACGCGGGAATGTGTAATATCACCACAAATTGCAACAAGTAAGCCAGATATGTGACCTTTACGTCGACGAATGGTCAAGGCGTCCAGAAGCGCTTGGGTGGGGTGTTCGTGCCGACCATCACCTGCATTGATGACGGCACAGTTGACCTTCTCGGATAACAATTTAACGGCACCAGATTCATTATGTCGAACCACCAGAACGTCTGGGTGCATAGCATTGAGTGTCATTGCCGTGTCAATCAGGGTTTCGCCTTTTTTGACCGAACTGGTTGCCACTGACATATTAATGACGTTAGCGCCCAATTGTTTTGCGGCTAACTCAAAAGATGTTCGGGTGCGTGTTGATTCTTCAAAAAAAAGATTAATGATTGTCCGGCCGCTCAGGGAAGACAATTTGTTGTCAGTCTGTCTATTGTGTTCGACAAAGTTTTCGGCGCAGTCTAAAAGCAGAGAAATGACATTAGAAGTTAGTCCCTCTATTCCTAGAAGATGACTATGTGGAAAACGGATTTGACCTGACGCAAACTCACTCATAAAACCGCACAATAGGCAGGCTTTTCTAAAAGCGCAAGTCGCAGTTTTAGCAATCTTATTTCAACTGATGTTATTTTAAGAAAATTTTTTTAGCTGGCAGCCAGACGAAATTGAAGATTGGGTATGTTTCTTTAGATTGTATCCAAGTTTGTTCTTTAAAGAAGGTAGTTGTCAGGATTGTTAAAACAAGGGTTGCAAGGCGTCAAGTGCACCTTGCAGGATATAGGTGGCAGCCACTTTGTCTATGATTTTAGCCCGCCGCTTTCGTGTCATATCAATTTCTTCTATCAGTACCCTTTCAATTGCAACTGTAGATAACCGCTCATCCCAAAAGGCAAGAGGGATATCTCGTCGCTCTAGCAGATTTATAGAGAATTGCCGTGTCGACTGGCAGCGAGGGCCTTCTGAACCGTCCATATTAATAGGCAGGCCTATGATCAAGCCCCCGACGTTATGTTCATCAATCAAGGCTTCAAGTGTTTTAGCATCGTGAGTGAATTTTGTGCGTTTGATGGTTCCAAGTGGAGAGGCAATCATTAAAGATACGTCACTTAAAGCTAGGCCGATGGTTTTTGACCCCAAATCTAGGCACATCAACCGACTTGCGGGCTTACGAGATTTAGCTATTTTGGTGAGTGAAACCTCTGCCATATTAGTAATCCTTTCAGCTTTTAAATGGCTGTAAAGGATACAGTAATCATCTATTCGATTTTCGCCATCGAAAAAGACTCTAGGGAGAGATGGTTCAATTGGTTATTATTTAATTGTTCCAGTAATTTAGCTGTTTGTATGAATTGGAGGTATAAAAACTGATGATACGTACGCGCTGCATTGCAATAATCGTCTTTTTTGTGGCTTTGATGGTTGCAGGAGAGCGTTCTAAAGCCGAAGATTTAAATTTTTTGGGCGTAGAGATTTTTGCTGAAAAAGGAACGTTTCTTGTCACGAAAAAGGCTAACGTGCGTGTAGGCCCAATGACGAAGTCTAAGAAACTGGGTGAGTTGAAGTCTGGGGAGGAGGTGCGAGTCGTTGGGCGCGCAAAAAAAGGTGCGGGTTGGATGGCGATCCAAAAAGATGGGGCTGATTATGGTTTTGTGTATGAACCAATCTTGTTGCCCAAAATTGACGGTAGCTTAAAGGAGAGTATTTCTGGATCAGTGGTAGTTGACGAGCATACACAGTGTGAGTACACCTTTAGTTTTCATGAAAAAAATATTGCTGAAGGAAAAAACTACGTTTTCGCAGATTATGAAATCACATATCGCTGCAACGTCAAGGGACAGTATTTTCATTTGTTGTCAGCAATGTTCATGAGTGAAGTTCCATTCCAACAGACCCGCGAACCTGTGTTCCAGATTAGTATTGATTTAATGGAAGTTGAGAACGGTTATGATGAAATTTTTTCAACGATCTTTGATTACAGGCTAAAGGATAAGAAGGTGGTCTTTGTCGGAATTTCCCTCAAGGCTATGTCAAAAAAACCCAGAGAAAAGGAACGACCTGCAAACTCTGTCGCTGAGGCACTTAAAGCTGCTGTCGAAATAGCCCCAAGCGCTTGGGGAAAAGAAGCTTGGAAACAAATTCATAAAGCACAATTCGAGGGCGATTAACAGAATTCTATGGCTGCTTGCACCGCGCCTGAGCTGGTGTTACCTTCCGCTCCAAATTTAGTTTAACAGATATACAAGGTGCAGACTTAATATGTCGATGGATAGAGAAATCATTAAAAATATCGCAAATCTGGCTAGAATTAGAGTGCCAGATGATAATCTTGATCATCTAGCAAAGGAACTTTCATCCATTATGGACTGGGTTGAGCAGCTAGATAGCGTAAACACGGATGGCGTTGAGCCTTTGGCTAGTGTTATCGATGTGACCTTGCCCTTGCGTGAAGATAAAATCACAGATGGCGATTGCCGCAACAAGATTTTGGCAAATGGGCCAGAAGTCGAAGATGGCTATTTTGCCGTTCCCAAAGTTATTGAATAAGGGGAGGTTAAAGAATGACTGACTTGACTGACTTGACCATAGCAACTGCTCGTGATGGACTAAAAGCAGGCGATTTTACTGCAGTTGAATTGGTAAATAGATACATCCGCAACATAGAGAGGTCGAGAGGTCTAAACGCCTTTATTACAGAAACACCTGAAATTTCACTTCAACGCGCAAAAGAATCCGATGCTCGTCGCGCGAGTGGAAATACTGTTGGCTCTATGGATGGAATCCCGATTGCTGTTAAAGACCTTTTCTGTACAGACGGGGTTTTAACAACGGCGGGATCGCATATTCTTGATGGATTTGTACCGCCCTACGAATCAACTGTGTCTGAAAACCTATATAAGTCTGGGGCGTTGATGTTGGGTAAAACCAACCTTGATGAATTCGCCATGGGTTCGGCTAATATCACCAGCTATTATGGCAATGTTATAAACCCTTGGAAGGGTAAAGACGGCAAGGATCTTGTGCCAGGAGGGTCGTCAGGTGGGTCAGCTGCTGCCGTTGCAGGACGTTTGGCTCTTGGAGCGACAGGAACAGATACTGGGGGCTCGATTCGCCAGCCAGCTTCCTTTACAGGTATCGTTGGATTAAAGCCAACCTATGGCCGTTGTTCACGCTGGGGTATAATCGCCTTTGCGTCTTCCCTTGATCAGGCAGGCCCCATGACACGCACGGTGCGTGACGCCGCCATCATGCTGAGTGCCATGGCTGGACACGATGTAAAAGACTCCACATCTGCCCCTGTAGATGTTCCTGACTTTGAAGCTGTTCTTAGTCGTGACATCAAAGGCCTTAAAGTTGGAATCCCCAAAGAATATCGTATGGATGGCATGTCTCCTGAAATTGAGTCTCTTTGGACCAAAGGTATTAAAATGATGAAAGAGGCGGGTGCTACTATAATTGATGTATCCTTGCCGAATACTCAACATGCCTTGCCGGTATACTATATAATAGCTCCTGCTGAAGCTTCGGCTAATTTGGCTCGCTACGACGGGGTCCGCTTTGGCTTGCGTGTTGAAGGAAACAGTCTAGATGACATGTATGCCAAAACTCGTGGAGAAGGTTTTGGCGCTGAAGTTCAGCGCCGAGTATTGATCGGTGCTTACGTGCTTTCAGCAGGGTTTTATGATGCTTATTATCGCAAGGCGCAAAGGGTGCGCCGATTGATCTCGCAAGACTTTATTAATGCTTTTGAAGATGTTGATGTGCTCTTGACGCCAACTGCACCTAGCGCTGCTTTTGCCATTGGCGAAAAACAAGATGATCCCATCACAATGTATCAGAATGATGTCTTTACGGTTCCATCATCCCTTGCAGGGATGCCGGCAATTTCCGTCCCCAGTGGCCTAAACACGGATGGCTTGCCATTAGGCCTTCAGTTGATTGGAAGACCATTTGATGAAGAGACGGTATTGCGCGCTGCTGGAGTGCTCGAAACAGCAGTGGGTTTTGATGCAATGCCGGTTATGAAGGATTAATAATGTCATATATTATTGAAGGTGAGACAGGAGACTGGGAGATTGTTGTCGGACTTGAAGTTCATGCGCAGATACTATCTGAGTCAAAGCTGTTTTCGGGTTCTGAAACATCATTTGGAGCCGAACCCAATACGCACGTTTCGCTAGTTGACGCCGCCATGCCCGGCATGTTGCCGGTCATAAACAAATACTGCGTTGAGCAGTCTGTGCGAACAGGGCTAGGGCTAAACGCAAAAATAAATTTGACTTCAGTGTTTGATCGTAAAAACTATTTTTACGCCGATCTGCCTCAAGGTTACCAGATATCTCAACTTTATCATCCCATTGTTGGTGAAGGGACGGTGATCCTTGACCTTGAGGACGGCACTACTCGCGAAGTTGGCGTTGAGCGGCTACACATTGAGCAGGATGCAGGTAAATCCATGCATGATCAGGATCCTAAGCGTTCTTTTATAGATTTGAATCGATCCGGCACAGGGCTTATGGAAATAGTCTCCCGCCCAGATCTTCGTAGCCCTGAGGATGTTGGTGCCTATTTGCGTAAGCTTCGCTCAATAGTGCGTTATTTGGGAACATGTGATGGAAACATGGATGAGGGTTCTATGCGATGTGATGTCAATGTTTCGGTTCGAAGAGTTGGTGAGGCCGAGCTTCGTAATAGAGCTGAAGTCAAGAACGTCAATTCTGTACGCTTTGCTATGCAGGCTGTTGAGATAGAGGCTCGGCGACAAATCGATGTCTATGAAGATGGCGGCGAGGTGGTGCAGGAAACTCGACTGTTTGACTCAGTGAAAGGCGAAACTCGCTCAATGCGTTCAAAAGAATACGCCCATGATTATCGGTATTTTCCTGACCCTGATTTGTTACCTCTGGAACTGACACAAGAGTATGTAGACAACATCAAGGAGACCCTTCCGGAACTCCCCGATGCGCGCAAGGACCGATATATGGCTAACTTTGGTCTTTCATCATATGATTCAGGTGTTTTGGTCGCTGAGCGCGACACTGCTCAATATTTTGAGAAATTAGCCAAAGGCCATGATCCAAAGCTGGCTGCAAATTGGGTCATCAGCAACTTGTTTGGAGTATTAAAAGAAAAGGGCGTTGGTATCGCCGAGAGCCCAGTTTCCGCTGAAAGTTTGAGTAAGTTGCTGGATCTCTTGAAAGACGACACGATTTCGAGCCGTATAGCTAAAGACGTATTTGAGATTATGGTCAATGAGGGTAGAGAGGCTGACGTCATCGTTGAAGAAAAGGGCCTGAAGCAGATCACCGATACGCAAGCCATCGAGGCAGCTATTGATGAAGTCATCACAAAAAGTCCAGAGCAGGTCATGCAGTACAAATCTGGAAACGAGAAAATAGCTGGCTGGTTTGTTGGGCAGGTCATGAAGGCGACGCAAGGTAAAGCCAATCCGCCTTTAGTCAACCAAATGCTGAGAGATAAGTTAAAATGACAGTAAATTACTTCTACAGTCATGTTTCACCTTGGACGTATCTGGGTCACCAACGTTTTTTAGACATGGCTAAAAAGCATGGATTTGGTGTTGATTTTGTGCCGTTGACACTTGCTAAGATTTTCCCTGTTTCTGGCGGGCTTCCACTTGGAAAACGTGCACCGCAACGCCAAGCTTATCGCATGTGGGAGCTGAAACGTTGGCCTACAGTCTTGGGCATTAAAATCAACATTAAGCCTAAATATTTTCCAGTGGATGATAGCCCTTCAGCGAAGATGGCCCTATTAATCCAGCGTGATGGCGGAGATATTTCAAAATTATCTTTGGGGTTCATGAGTGCTGTTTGGCAAGAAGAACGTAATATTACTGACAGAGGTACTTTGATTGAGATAACAAATAATTATGGTTTTGACGGGGAAGCGCTTTACGAGGAGTCTCTTGGTGAAGAGGCAAAAAAATTATTAGAAATTAACTGTACACGCGCTAATGAAGCAAATGTCTTTGGGGCACCCACCTATGTGGTTGATGGCGAGCCATTCTGGGGACAAGATCGACTTGAACTTTTGGAGCGGGTTTTGTCAGCCTAAATTCCATATATAATATAAATGATTGGCTGCATCAATGACAGCAATGTTGTCATGCCAAAATTTCAGAATCCTTCCTAGGTCTTGGGGGGGTAGACCAGCATCTGAAAGATTTATTCTACTATAAAAATATATTCTAGCATGAATTTTTAATGCTTGGGTCTAAATCACAACTAGCCATGCAAAAGTGCCAGTGTTGAATATACAATCTCTAAACTTACTGTATCAATTGTTGTATTGGGTAACGTTAAATTTTCAAAAATGGGGAAGAAAAAAAAGAAAGGCTATTAGACGAATGATTGAACTCTACACTTGGGCCACGCCTAATGGGCGTAAGGTATCTATCATGCTGGAAGAACTGGAGTTGAAGTATTTTAGCCATCCAATCAATATAGGTAAGGATGTTCAGTTTTCTGAAGATTTCATAGCTGTTAACCCAAATTCTAAAATTCCTGCAATAGTTGATAATGACGGACCTGACGGTGAACCACTTACTGTTTTTGAATCTGCTGCAATTTTGATATATTTAGCAGAAAAAACAGGTAGTGATCTCTTGCCTAAAGAAAACCAGGCGCGCTATGAGGTGATGCAATGGCTTATGCTTCAAATGGGAGGAGTTGGACCAATGTTTGGGCAGGCCCATCACTATCTAAGGTTTGCTAAGGAGGACGTGCCATACGCAAAAGGCGTTACCTTGATGAGACCAAGCGTCTATATAGCGTCCTCAATGAGCGCTTGATGGAAACGAATTTCTTGGCTGGCACCTACTATTCTATTGCTGATATTGCAACCTACCCATGGATTGCCCGATATGATTGGCATGAGGTTGATCTGACTGAATTTCCAGCTGTGAAAAGGTGGTTTGATATGCTCTCAATTCGGCCGGCTATCATTAGGGGTATGAAAGTTCCCCGTGATGATCAAAAGGAGACATGGCTGAAATAGATCATATGCATCATATAATATCTTTTTTATTGTTTCATTCTGAAACGACATAAAGTGGAGAAATCATATTAGGATAATCTTTAAACTCGCATAGAACTCTCCAACGATCCATTAGGCTTGCTCTAAGCAGAACGTAGCCTATGTTACTTTTAAATTTAACCGGGTCAATTTTTGTTTTTTCCACCAACTTCTTTTCGAAATCGAACATATCATCAAATAATGGACGTATTTCTTTGAGGTTTTTCTCAAACTCTACTTTGTTTGGCTCTCTGTAATTAAAGCGCACTGAGAAGGGATAAAAAAGCGTTTGTAAAATAAACTGATCTTTTTCACTGAATACAGCGCCAACTGAGCGTTTGATGGAAGATTTGTCAAATGGCGACATTTCTTTATTTTCATTATAATCAGGGCTTGACGGATCACCCCACCATTTTTTTCCTTGGGCGGTCATATGATAAAGGCTTTGAGCGTCATGAACACCCAGCCAGAGGCAAAGAGCTTGCATTGTTTCTCTTGGCTGTTTTTTTATATCCTCCAGACGAACTCCAATGGAATCCTGAGTGCGAAATGCTATTTGGTCTATGGCAAACAACATACCAATAATACGGTAGATTAATTGGGTATAATTATTTTCGTTGAAAAGGACACGAATCCAAGATTCACAGCTTTGGATTGGCTCGCGAACCATCATCACCAACCGAGCATCTGGTATATGGCGAAGAAAGTTGAGTTTGGTAAAATTTTCAGGACAGTGGATATGGTAGAAGACGGTTTTCTTTTCACTTTTAGTTTTCATGACCTTCTCAAACGCCGCGTGTATTATCATAAGAAATGATCTTGGATTGATTTTATCATGCGCTTCTAGCAGTTGATGGGCTTCCTTACAGAAGGCATCCTTGTCCAACGAGAGTGACTCATTGCGGTTTTCTCCAACGTTAGCCATTCCTTCTTTTTTTCCTAAAAAAGAAGTATTTTCAGTTTTTTTACATGGTGTGGGATAAGGGGAATTAGCGTCAAACAAGACAGCAAAATCCTCTACAAATCGTTCAGGAAGTCCCCGCCAACCTCTAGCCGTCATTTTACTCCAAACGCCTTGGTTGAAGTAGCCTTGAAGGTAAATGCTGGGTAAAGTAGAAATCTCAGGGTGCCCATCGATTAGGCTGTGCAGTAACCCTGTTCCACTGCGTCCAAAATTAAATAGTGCAACCAATTTGTCTGGAAGCACAGGAGGATTACTGGGGGAACTATTTTTTTCAAGTAAAGTAATTTCTTCGTCTTTTTTAGGAGGTAACGCCGCGATAGTTTTTCGAAAGCTCTCATCAGAAACATGAGGTTTAAAACTATCCAAAAAGTATTCAAGCAGCACAAATTCTAAGGTCTCTCGAGCGGCAGGGCTGAACCCCGTATGGTAATGGGCACCTTTTTTGTTTTGCTTGGCGCTAGAAAAATGCAGTGCTTTTAGGGCATTTTTCACGCCATACCATGCATCTGCATAATTTGGTTGGATGGCCAGGACTTTTTGGTAGCTGTCAACGACCTCTTTTATATAGCCACATTTTGTTAAAGCTAGACTTAGGTTGTAATGTGCGTCTGCAAATTCAGGGTCAAGGATGGTGGCCCGGCGAAATAATTGCAAGGCTTTCTCATAGTCTTCGCGAGCGGCCATTATTAATCCGAGATTGTAATGAGCATTAGTTGAATTTGGGTCAATCTTCAGAGCGTCTTTGAAGCATTTTGAGGCATTCGAGTTTTTGTCGAGAGCAAGATAAACAATGCCGAGATTATTATAATATTTGACATTGCCTTGATCATTGCTAATGGCGTTGGTGATAAACTCGATCGCTTGTTTGTTTCGGCCTCCATGATGAGCAGCCAACCCCATTAGGTGTAAAGCCTCGGCATTTTTTGGGTTGGTGCTCAGTACTTTCCTATAGAAATTCTCAGCCTGTGCCAAGCGCCCTGCCTTGTGGTGTTCAATACCCATATCCAGTTCAGCGCGTGGGTTATCTTTCAATCGTCCATCCTCCAAATTATTAGATATGTTAAATATTGTATCGGCATCGCCCTGCAACGAAAACAAAATTTACAAGAAACTACTTCTAGCATGCTCCCATCCAGCAGTTATTCTTTGCTATTTTTCGAGGGTTTCCATTAGTGTCAGGTTTTTGTTACAAAAAACGAAAAAGGTCAGGGTATGTACTTGCATCTGATTGCTTTATGTCGACATCTATTAATTTTAAATAGAAGCTGAAAGCACCTTGTTTACTGGGGTGTAGAAGGCTATACAAATGCCACGGGCAGTTGGCCGAGTGGCTGAAGGCGCTCCCCTGCTAAGGGAGTATGGGTTAACGCTCATCGAGGGTTCGAATCCCTCACTGCCCGCCACTTTCCTTTATAAATTACGTAATTAAATCTTAAAAAATATGACTCCAGATGGGGTATGCCATAAAATAGGCTATTGGTGTGAATGTGGCCGCTCTGTTATGTGGTGATGCTAAATTCAGCAATGCACTGTGATATCAAAACTGTCAGATCATTGCATTCTTAACCGGTATTAAATAATTAAGTTCAAGGTATTGCCGGTATATTTTATGCTACATTCCCAAAATGAAATCTCAAACTGCCTCAATTTTCCTAACGGTTTTTGTCTTCCTTGCGAGTTCTGGGTGTCAAATAGATAAGATGGCCCCCGTTTGGATTGCAAAAAAAGAAAACTGGCCTTCTTGTCCAAGAATAACCGTTAACGCTCCAATCTGGACAAACTGTCGAGGTCTTTACTATTTATCTAATGGCCAAAAGTATCTTGGAGATATTGTTGATGGCAACCCGAATGGACAGGGAACAATGATGTTTGAGGCACCACACCTGTCGGCAGGAGACAGATATATCGGTGAATTTAAGGACAAAAGATTCAACGGACAAGGTACTTATATTTTTGCCCATGGTGACAAATACGTAGGTGAATTCAAAGACAACAAATTTAATGGACAAGGCACAATTATCTTTGCTAATGGAGACAAATACGTAGGTGAATTCAAGAATGACAAAAAGAACGGATCATTTATTGTGACTTTCGCAGATGGAGACAAATACGTAGGTGAATTGAAGGAAGATAAAAAACACGGACTAGGCACCTATACCCATGCAAATGGGAATAAATACGTTGGTGAATTTAGAGATGATAAATTTAACGGACAGGGAACTTATATTCGTGCCAATGGCGAGATTATGGATGGTGTCTGGGAAAATAATAAATTCAAAAGTGTTAAAAAAGGTAGCCCAAGTAGTATCAATAAAGTGTCTAATTAAGAACATTTGAAGCGCCTTGAAGCTTTGGAACGGCGTGAAGGAATTATGGATAAAAAAAATTGATAATAATTATTAATTACAAAATTTTTCGTAGTTGTGTGCCGAGTGCAAACATAAAGTTGCGTAGGGATTTTTCGTATGATGCGAATAATTATTGCTATTACAATTGCAGTGCTGGCCAATGGTCAAGCTTGGACAAAGAGCATAGAGCTAAATTTTGATAATGTGTCGAAGCTTCCTATTCATGCATACGAGAATAAACAAGCCAAATTCAACTTTATTGCGATTATTGGCGGTGCAGGATTGAAAAATAAAAAAGGTAGAAGTAAAAATTTCCTGGTCACTCAGAAGTCAACTTTTACAAACTCACATTTAAATTACTATTTATTTCCTAATTGGTCCGAGACCGAAAGAGCAAATTATCAATTTAGGGTTAGCAAGAAAAGAGCAAATAGAATTCTGAAACTTGTAGCAGAACTGAAAAAACGTAATTCACTTCCAACTTACTTAGGCGGTTTTAGTAGGGGGTCAGTCGACGCTTCTAGTTTTGCCAAGAAGTATCCAGATAAAATCAAAGGTATTGTGCTTATGTCTGGCATTTACACAAATTCTTCAAAGAAAGCAGAGCTTTACACTATGGAGAATATTATTGGCTCAAAGATTGACGTTAATATACTCGTGGCCCATCATCAAAAAGATGCCTGTAAAGTGACCCAATTTAAGCATGCCAAAAGTTTTTATGAGGGGCTTCAGGCTCCAGAAAAAGAAATTCTTATATTCAAAGGAGGTATCCCAAGTGGAAGGGGATGCGGACCACTTCATCATCATGGTTACGAAAACATTGAAAAAAAAGCTGCAAAGAAAATTATAGAGTGGCTAATGTCAGATGTTCTTAAGTAACTAACTAGGCAAATCATTTTTCACATATTACTGCAAATTTAGTAATAATTGTGAGTTGACTGTGGATGTAGGCGTCTTCCTTTTATGGGGCCGTTTGCGACTGCCAAGTTTGCTATGAATGTCTTTTGCCTTTTCCTTGTATCCTTGCTGTTTTCGACTTGCTTGAATTTTTGCACGAGCAGACTTTGCCGCTTGGGTTTGGTCTACAACGGGCTTTGGGTAATGCTTGCCTATTATACATTGTATTTCTCTTTGCATTGACAAATTCATTTTGAAAGGTTCATGAATCCAGGTGCTTGTTACGTTGCGTAATTCCGGCAGCCAACGTTTAATAAAGACACCTGATTTGTCATGCTCTCGAGATTGCTTGGTAGGGTTGTATATGCGTATCGTATTAATACCTGTTACACCGGACTGCATTTGTAGCTGGCTATAATGTATCCCCGGTTCATAGTCTGTAAATAGTTGTGCTAAATGATGCCCTGTTATGCGCCAATCAAGCCAAAGATGGTAACTGGCAAAACTCATCAACATGGCGCGCATGCGAAAAGTAATCCAACCTTCATAAATTAGATTACGCATGCATGCGTCGATAAAAGGGTATCCCGTTAATCCTTTTTTCCATGCTTGATAATATTTTTCATTATGTTCGTTTTTTCGTATTTCCTCAAAAGCTGGGTGCATGCATCTAAATTCGATGCTGGGCTGGTCCTCAATTTTTTGAATAAAATGGCATCTCCATGATAACCGAGATTTAAAAGCTGCTAAATTCCGTCTCCAAGTTTTAGACTCATTATCAGTTAAATATTTACGGTGGTTTTTGCTTGATTGATAAACCTCACGTACGGATAGCGTGCCCCACGTCAGATGGGGAGATAGACGAGAGCAATATTTTTCGGACTGTCCCGGAGCGGATAGATGATAAATGTAATTTTTACTACGTTCGTCAAAAAAGGATTTTAGAGTTCTAATAGCTGCTCGACGCCCACCTTTTTGAGTGGTTCCGTATACCAAGCTACCAAATATTGGGTTATCCTTTGATGGTATATCGCCCAATGATATGCCTGTGACAGGCTCTAATCGTTGAGGTTTTAAAATAAGGGGTTTGGCCATTCGAGCACTACGAATGCTTGACCAGTCATCGCGATTGGCAAGATGACGAACAACACCATTAGAGGGATATTCATAGTATGGTACAGATCGATTTTTACACCACTCAATTACTTTTCTATCGCGGCAATAAGTCCATCCATTCCCACTTTCTTCATGTGCATAAATACCTTTAATAGAGTGGCTCGTATTCAACGTATTAAGTATCTCAACCATATTCCCTATTCTTACAATGAGTGGCTGGCCAAGATTAGTGCAATCAATGTGTAGCTCAACTAAACAATCATGAATGAAATGCCAATGGCGACGTGAGGCAAAAGGTTGTCGCCAATAATCAGGTTCTACAACATAAAGTGGTATTAAAGGTGAACCCGTACGCGCAGCCTCTTGTAAGGGAGCATTATCGTGTAGTCGTAAATCACGTTTAAACCATAAAATATTCACTTTCTCTTTCATTGGAACAAAATAGCAACATTTTGAGGAATATTCAAATAAAATTTTATTAGTTTACAATATTGGAATTAGGAAAAATAAAACTTAATTGTCATGTTTCAAGGTCAAATATTAGACGTTCTTTTTGTTTATGGAAAAGCTTAGTTTTTTTTTATGTTCTGACCTATTCTTCCTTTTGAGTTTTTGTTCTATATAAACAACTTTCAAATTAATAATTGGACATTTAGCTGAAAAATTTGGGTCGTATTTAGGGTTATTCATTCACATAAAGTCGTGAATCTTAGCTCCTACAGAATGTGTAAAGTGTTATGGCGTATTTACCTTGTATCAAGGGTTTTTGTTCAATTGGTATCCTAAATGATTTTATTACTCTAATATTTTTAAAAAGTTGAACTTAAATAGGAGGTTTTTATGCTTTTTGAAAAACATCAGCTTTTGCGCATGGCAACAGTAGTCACAGTGTTGTTAGTGTTTCAGCATTCGGAAGCAAAAGAAGTTAAAATAAAGCATGGAGATCTCACTCTTAACGCCAATCTTAATCTAGCTCCGGGTAAGTCTTTGGCCGACGGCATTGTATTAATGTTGCATGGTACCTTGGCTCACAAGGATATGGAATTCATGCGCGGTCTTCAGGATGCGTTAGTGGAGAGAAGCATTTCCAATTTGGCATTTAATCTTAGCTTGGCCCGGAATAATCGCCACGGCATGTTCGATTGTGCTGGACCACACCAGCATAAGGATACTAACGCAGTTAAGGAAGTAGGATTGTGGGTGGACTGGCTAAAAGCCGAGGGATCAGGCGCAATCACAGTTTTGGGACATTCTCGAGGTGGCAACCAAGTAGCACGATATGTTGCTGACATGCCTGAGGCAGCTATCAAACGTACAGTGCTTATTTCACCAGGAACGTGGGAACCAGAAAAACTGACCCGCAATTACAAAAAAAATTATAAAAAAGATTTAGTTCCACTTTTGGAAAAAGCGAGGGCTTTAGTTAAGGCTAAACGGGGTGATAATTTGATGGAAGGTGTTGATATACTATACTGCCCAAACACTGTTGTTGCAGCCAACACTTTTATTGATTATTACAAAGAGTTGCCATATTTGGACACTCCGTCGGTAATTAAACAAATTAAGTCGCCAGTATTGGCTGTGGTGGGAGACAACGACCAAGTTGTCCCGAAGTTCTTGGAAAAAATGATGGGGACAAAACAGGCTAATGTTCAATTCGTAGTCGTTGAAGATGCCGGACACTTTTTTCTTGATCTGTTTGGAGAGGACCTTGCAGATCTGATCGCCAGTTTTGTTAACGCTGAAAACTCTTAGTCTGCTTAAATTGCACAACATCATGAGTTTATCACAAGCAGGATTTTTTTTTGAGGTTATCCTCTGAACAGATTTTTTTTACTTGCACAATAGCCGTCCCAAAATTTTTTCCAAATAACCACTTCTTAACTGCTGCATAAACATAATAATTTATTATACCTTCTACATACATAAATTTTAAATAGGTTAAGTTATTGTCAGGTTCTTAATTGCCTGTTGAAGCCAAATTTCAAACTTATCAGTTATTATTGTAGTTCTTACAAGCTATGGAAATAGCTTGATGCCAATTTGGTGAATCTACATAATTTTGCACAAGCTCATACCCCAACTCTATGTGTATTTACTACGAAAATTGCTAGCATTTGTGGTAAACCAAATTGCAAAACTAAACTCAAAGGGACTAAATGCAAGAATTAAAAAGAAAACGTCACTTGGATTATGGCCTGAATTTATGACAGTTCCAACTAACCCTCCAATAATAAAAACCCCAAGATAAGCTCTTACCCGCCCATAAAGTTTTGCGACAAAGAAGCACCCAATCCATGTAAGAAATAATGGGGTTCAATTGATGCTATATTTTGTAGCGCGATAGCTATCGTTAGCAATTTTGAAATATATGAATGTCTTCAGGCGCCATATCGCTCCGCCATTCCCATGGCGATAGAAACCTCAATAGTTCATCAACACCCTTTATAATTTTTCTTTACACACTCCCTAGCTAAAGCCTGTGCTTTAGAGATTTCCACAGCGGTCATTTTCTTCGCTAAAATGTCTCTGTTTCTGACTGCATTAGCACGCCCATTTGTGGCGGCAATATCCATCCACATGTGGGCATAGATATTGTTTTTAGTAATACCTCGACCTTTGCTATAAATCACACCTAAATTATTTTGCGCTAACGAGTTCTTTTGTTCGGCCGCTTTTTGATACCAGTTCACTGCTTCAACGAGATCTTTAGTGACGCCCTGACCCCTTCTGTACATAGAACCCAGATTGTTTTGTGCTGATGCGTACCCTTGGCCCGCTGCTTTTTGATACCAGTTCACAGCCTCCGCATAGTTTTGAGAAACACCCCGACCTTTAGTATACATAACACCCAGATTGAACTGTGCCTTGGCATCCCATTGCTCAGCTGCTTTACGATACCAGTTCACTGCTTCCTTAAAATTTTTTGAGGTACCCCTACCTTTGCTGTACATGGCACCCAAATTATTTTGTGCTTGCACAACTCCCTGTTCGGCTGCTTTGCAAAACCATCTAATTGCTTCTTGATAATCTTGAGAAATGCCCTGGCCTTCGAAGTACCTTACCCCCAGATTGTATTGTGCAGGAGCAAATGCTTGCTCAGCTGCCTTGTGATACCAATACACAGCCTCCTCGTAGTCTTGAGGGACACCCAGTCCTTTGCTGTAGAGCATACCAAGGCTATTCTGAGCTTTTGCATATCCTTGCTCAGCTAATGCTCTCCATTCGTGCAGGGCAGCGGCGAAATCACCACTGTTATATGCTAATAAACCTTTTTTGAAGTTTTTGAGTGCAGTCTTCATCTTTACGTTCCCTATATATTGGTAATAAAGGCAATCGTTTTTCGTGAATTTTTAATTTACGAATCGATGGAGTGTGACAATCAATTTAGTCGTAGTATGGAAATAATATAACTATAATACATTGTAATTTAAAAATTAATATAAATCTAATATACAAATATTACCACAATATTACAATAAGCATGTAATAATTTTTATGTCCCGAATCAAAAAACAACTTAGTGAATATTAAAGTGTATTTATTTGCCTACGAACAATATTATTTTTGATTATCAGAACACTTACTGCGCATTGGAGAAATTGAAGCTATATCATTTTTAGATTGGTATATGAGTAAAGTTCATTGAGCAAGGATGCTAGATTACCTTTACTCATGAAGTTCAAGTAATGACTTGCCCACAAGAAAAAAAACTGTTCCGGACATCATTCTTTAATAATGTGTTCTGAAGGGTGGCAAACCTGACCTAAAGGGGGCTGGTCTCGTTGACTTTGCTGCTTTAAGGCAAATGATAACTCATGTTAAGTGTTGCAAATTAATTATTGTTTTAAGTCTAATTCTAAAAATCATAGTTCATCTTTGGCTTGGGCGATGGTGTCAGCCAACCCCGGACTGGGATTTTGTTTTGGGGCATGAGCACTAAGATAATATTCAAAGTATTTAACAAAGTCCTCGACCACGTCATTTGGATCCTGTGAGTTTTGCGCTGTGAGAAAAAAAGCGTAAGCAGAAAAATTTGCTGCTGCGTGGCGGATCCCCTGAGCCAGATCTTCTACGCTTTGTCCTTTCTGCAATCCGGCATTTGCAAGATTGATGATTTCGTTGGCAAAGGCCATATTTGAGTTTGGTTGCTCATTTTCTATCTTCTTGGTTGTCATTGCGTAGCCCTAGCTAAATTGTTAACGTAATTTTACATGACTATACTATCAGGCTGGAGGACTTTGCGAAAACCTTATATGTAATATCCATGTTGTATAATCCATAGTATTATTAATAATATTATAGGATCCCAACGTAAAGTTGCGTAAGAGTTGTTTTGGTGGGTGTGACTGTTAGCACTGCTTGGCTATTCAGAGTAACTCATGAATAAAGACTTAAAAAGTAGATTCAAAATTTAAAAGACTTTTTGACATTGGAAGTATATTTTCACTAGATCAATCTGGTATTAAGATCAACAGAAGTTTATTCGTCAGGTGAACGCATTCAAGGAGCAAAAAATGGACGTTAAAGCCGCTGTCGCATTCAAAGCGGGAGAGCCGTTACATATTGAAACTGTGCAACTGGAAGGCCCAAAGGCCGGCGAGGTCCTGGTTGAAATTAAAGCGACGGGCATATGCCATACGGATTCATTTACTCTTTCGGGCGAAGACCCAGAAGGTCTATTTCCAGCCATCCTTGGTCATGAAGGTGCTGGTGTGGTTGTAGATACTGGCCCCGGGGTAGTGTCTGTTAAAAAGGGAGATCATGTTATTCCACTCTACACTCCTGAATGTCGTCAGTGTAAATTCTGTCTTTCTGGAAAGACTAATCTTTGTCAAGCAATCCGCGAAACCCAAGGTAGGGGTGTAATGCCCGATGGGACAAGTCGCTTTTCTATCGATAGTGAGCCTATTTTTCACTACATGGGCACCTCAACTTTTTCTAATTTTTCAGTCATGCCAGAAATTTCTATTGCAAAAATTCGCAAAGATGCCCCCTTTGACAAGGTTTGTTATATCGGTTGCGGTGTGACTACAGGAGTTGGTGCGGTTATTAATACTGCTAAAGTGACACCGGGGTCTACGGTTGCTGTATTCGGCCTTGGCGGCATTGGCCTAAACGTTATCCAGGGTGCTCGCATGGTTGGTGCTGATATCATCATTGGTGTCGATATTAACCCTAGCAAGGTAAAACTTGCGACTAAGTTTGGGATGACTCATTTTGTTAACCCTAAGGAAATCGACGATGTGGTTTCGACTATCGCGGATATTACAGATGGTGGCGTTGATTACAGTTTTGAATGTATAGGGAATATACACACTATGCGCCAATCATTGGAATGCTGTCATAAAGGTTGGGGTGAAAGTGTAATTATCGGTGTTGCTGGTGCTGGTCAAGAGATTTCTACCCGACCTTTCCAACTAGTCACTGGCAGGGTCTGGAAAGGCTCAGCTTTTGGGGGTGCCAGAGGCCGCACGGATGTGCCAAAAATTGTCGACTGGTATATGGATGGTAAAATAGATATTGATAGTCTAATAACCCATAAACTGTCCCTTGAAAACATCAACAAGGGTTTTGACCTTATGCATGCAGGTGAATCAATTCGTGCCGTTGTTGAGTATTAAAATGACCTTGAATGTACTTAAAGAACACCAATGTTATGGTGGTGTTTTGACTTATTATAGCCATGCCTCCCAATCTGTGAACGGGGAAATGGCGTTTGCTGTTTTTTATCCACCACAGATGGAAAATGGTGTGCGTTTGCCCGCGTTGACTTACCTTGCCGGCCTGACATGTACTCAAGAAACTTTTATGATGAAAGGTGGGGCCCAGCAATTCGCGTCTGAGCATGGCATCATCCTAATTGCGCCTGATACAAGCCCCCGTGGTGCTGGAATCGCTACTGAAGATGATTCTTGGGACTTTGGAACTGGGGCAGCATTTTATATTGATGCAAGCCAGAAAGACTGGGATAAAAATTACCGTATGGAAGACTATGTTACTATTGAACTTCAGGGGATTATGAATGAAAGCCTAAATGTAGATATGGCTAAACAGGGTATTTTTGGTCATTCAATGGGTGGCCATGGTGCATTGACGCTTGGCTTAAAATATCCTGAAATCTACAAAAGTATTTCCGCTTTTGCGCCAATTTGCGCGCCAACAGACTGTCCTTGGGGGAAGAAGGCCTTCCAAGGCTATTTGGGTTCAGATACTGATGTATGGAAGCGCCACGATGCAGTTGAACTGGTTCGTGGCCTTGATAAATCCCAGTATAGAACAATCCTGATCGATCAAGGTTTAAATGATGAATTTCTTGAGGAACAACTCAAGCCTGGGCAACTTGAACAAGTTTGCAATGAGGTTGGTTTTCCACTAAATTTACGCTACCAAGAGGGATATGATCACAGTTATTATTTCATCAGTACCTTTATGTCAGATCATATAGCTCACCATGCTAAAATCATCTGCGCATAAAAAAGTGACGTTGTTACTCAAGAACGACTGTAGTTCAGTTTTGCATGTGACTATATTTTTGAAACTTTGGGCAACTCCAATGTCTTGGTTCACTCACGCTTTGATGGAAGCAGGACAGAGCAAAGCACACTGCCGCCTTTGGTGCGTTAGCGCTAGTTGAGGCAAACCCTGAAGAAATAGCCTTATTCTATGACGTTCTTAATGAAGTTGGTACTATAACACCTATGTCCAAACGGCTAATTTATCATATGTGCAAGCGTAGTGACTGGCAGAAAGCTGAGGAGAAAGGCTTCTATCAGGGCAGCGTTGGCGATCGAGTTGATGGCTTTTTGCATTTTTCTACTGCTCAACAAGTTGCCGAAAGTGCAGCTCGGCATTTAGCAGATGTCGAAGATTTGGTGTTAATCACTGTTGACGCTAATGACTTTGGGCCATCCCTGAAGTGGGAGTTATCACGGTCAGACCAGTTGTTTCCTCATCTTTACGGCTCACTAGTGGTGGCCAAAGTCATTAGTGTTTGTGACTTGTCCTTGGCAGAGGATGGATTCCATCGATTTCCAGATGACATAGTTCCTTGGCGACCAGGCGTAGGTGAGGGAATCAATGATTGATCCTTATTGTATCGCTGGTCCATTTATCAGGTTTCTTAGTCCAGAAACGGCGCATAACCTTGTAATTCGTGCCCTGCGAGTAGGACTGGTGCCAAGCCCTAAACCATTTGAAAGCTCACTTCTCAAGCAGAGTGTCTGGGGGCGTTCCTTTTTAAATCCGGTTGGTCTTGCCGCTGGCTTTGATAAAAATGCTCAAGTTATAGACTCTATGCTAGCACAGGGATTTGGGTTTGTCGAAGTTGGCTCAGTCACACCACAAGCACAAGCTGGCAATGCCCGCCCACGTTTATTTCGCCTGACAAGTGACAATGCAGTGATCAATCGTTTAGGCTTTAATAATGATGGAATGAATAAAGTAGCCAGTCGTCTTGAGGCCCGTGGACGTAAGGGAATTGTTGGTGTTAACTTAGGTAAAAATAAAGAAACTAAAGACGCAGTCAGTGATTACCTAAAAGGCATGCTCAGGATGGCGCCACTGGCTGATTATCTGGTTATCAATGTTTCATCGCCAAATACACCGGGTCTACGTAGTTTGCAAAGGCGAGAGCCTTTACAAACTCTACTTGAGGCTGTTTTGCAGGCGCGTAGGGAAGTCGTTCCTAAAAACCCGCCACCTCTACTTTTAAAGATAGCTCCAGATTTGTGCAAAGAAGACAAGTCAGATATTGCACAGGTTGCTCTAACGACGGGGATAGATGGCCTGATAGCCACCAATACGACCATTGAGAGACCTCAAGGTTTAAATGATATAAAAGCCCAGGAATGTGGAGGTCTCAGTGGGAGGCCATTGTTCGAGCCATCAACCCGTGTACTTTCTGAAATGTATAAACTGACATCTGGAAAAATACCGCTCATTGGTGTCGGTGGGGTTGCTAGTGGTGCTGATGCCTATGCAAAAATTAAGGCTGGAGCGACGCTGGTGCAATTTTATTCGGCAATGATTTTTTACGGCCCGGCACAAGTCCAGATGATCAAGCGTGAACTAGCCGCACTTCTTGTGGCAGATGGCTTCTCCTCGATTTCAGAGGCCATAGGTTCGGATCATTCACAGTAAGTTAAAACTTTAATTTACCTTGTCTACACTTTGAAACAATCATCTTAAAAAAGCAGTGAATTTTGCAATAGCTAATACGGCCTGTAACACATTTACAGTTAAGTTATTTTTTTGGAATCGTTTGTGGGATATTTTATGCGAAAATATACCTTCGGTTTAAAAGATCCTTAGGTAAGAAACTGCTCTTTTAAAATACGTTCCTCAAAATTATGTTCCTGATCATGCAACATTGTGACACTTCGCGTAAGGTCCTCCTGGACGGTGACCTTAGAAACCCCCCTGATTTCTGTGTTATCTGCAACAGCGCTTACTTTTCGTTCTTTTGGGTTGAGGACTTCAAAACTGACTATGGCATCATGGGGAAGTAAGGCGCCGCGCCACTGACGAGGCCTGAACGGACTGATTGGCGTCAAGGCTAGAACCCCAGCCCCAAGGGGCATAATTGGGCCGTGGGCAGACAGGTTGTAACCGGTACTGCCAGCAGGTGTGGCAATAAGAACTCCATCACAAATCATCTCCTGCATACGCTCAATGCCATCAATGTGAATGCTAATTTTCGCTGCAAGACGTGTTTCGCGCAGTAGTGAGACTTCGTTGATGGCATGCGCTGTGTGCTTCTTTCCTTTTGTATCTACTGCTTTCATTATTAGTGGATTAACATTAATGGAGACTGCCTTTTTGATCCGTGCCTTCAGAGACTTTTCAGAATAACTGTTAAGTAAAAATCCAACCGAACCTCTATTCATGCCGTAGATAGCCTTACCACTATTGGTGAAGAGATGCAGCGTTCTTAGCATGAAGCCATCTCCGCCAAGAGTGACTATCACATCGGCCTTGCTGGTTGGAACATGAGCGTACTTTTCCTTCAGCCGTTTTAAGGCTTCCTGTGCCTGCGGCTGGCGGGCGGCTGTGAAGGCAATTTTTTTAGTCATAATTTTAAGTATACTCAAGGCATAGTTGGGGGGAGCTATAAAAAAATTAACCGCCAGTGACACTCATATGGCGAGTAAGTGCAGGACCTGCATTTCCAGGTTCTATAACAAATTCGTGGCTTTTTGGTTTGCGCCCAATTGCCTCGTCAATAACATTGTTTAAAAGTTCATTCCCTTCACTAGCCCTCAAAGGAGTGCGTAGATCCGCGTGATCATCTTGCCCAAGACACATAAATAATTTACCCGTGCAGGTAACACGAATTCGATTGCAAGTAGCGCAAAAGTTATGACTAAGGGGTGAAATAAAGCCAACGTACTGGCCTGTCTCTGCAACACTGGTATAACGCGATGGTCCTCCAGAATTGTAATTATTGTCTTTTAGGGTCCAGTCCTTTTCAAGTTTTTTACGAACTTGTGAAACAGGTAAATACTGGGTCGTTCTATCGTTATTTATCTTTCCCAGGGGCATAGTCTCAATAAAGCTAATGTCATATCCGTGTTTGCCACACCATCCAACAAGGCCGCTAAACTGGTCCTCATTAAAGTTCTTGAGAGCGACCGTGTTGATTTTGATATGAAGACCAGCATCAGTTGCAGCTGTCAATCCACGTTGAACCTGATCTAATCTTCCACCACGGGTGATCCGAGAAAATTTTTCTGTGTCCAGCGTGTCAATGGAGACGTTTATTCGTTTGATGCCATAACTAGCCAGTTCACTTGCATATTTTTCAAGTTGACTACCGTTGGTGGTTAACGTTAATTCTTCAAGATCACCTTTTTTCAAGTGTTGGCCCAAGGATCTAACCAGTCCCATAACGCCACGTCTAACTAGTGGCTCTCCACCGGTCAGACGTATTTTTTTGACACCTTTTGCAATAAACGCGCTGCACAAACGGTCTAACTCTTCCAAGCTGAGAACCTCGGATTTAGGAAGAAAAGTCATGTCTTCAGCCATACAGTAGACGCAACGAAAATCGCAACGGTCTGTAACCGATACTCTCAAGTATGTGATGTTACGGCCAATTGGATCGATCATCAAATTGAGGTTCCTGAAGGTTTATTAAAAGTTAACATAAATCTTAATTTGTTATTTTAGTTATTGGCCTGACAAAAAGCACCCCTTAATCGTTTATTGTGGGTTTTATACCGCTAAAAATTATCTGTCTGATGATCATTGTGTAACAAAAAAAGTTGGATGCGAGCAGAGCCTGTTTAGTGAGCGCAATCAAAAGGAACAAATTGTAGTAATTCCAAAAACGAAGAACCTGCTTCTATTTACCAAAAATAATATTATCCTATTATTTAATGAAAAAATATCAAATTTAATAAATTAAGGGAAACTTATTAAACGTCCGGAAACCATTGAGGTTTATTTTGATATTTTGACGGTTTACTCGAGCGTTAGGTCAAATGAATGAGTGCATGGCGAAGCTACAGATTATGGGTGATTGTTACTGCCATTTTTTTCCTTATTCTGAGTTTTTTGATAGTAGCTTGCGGGGATAAGGATAGCCGTGCGGTTGATGCCGCTAAGTGGCTAACATCATATTATAAAACTGACCCATCAAATATGGATTGGGTTTTGATCAACATCACAGTCGATGGCAACGGACAACTGGTTGTGGATGTGTTGGTGCCTGATAAAGGTCAGATAAATTTGATTAAATCGCGGCCTCGCATTGAACAGGTTCTTATAGTAAGTTTGACCTGCCCTCCCAAATCTGCGGAAATTTGGACTATTATTGGCGCCGACCAGGATCTGTGGGTGAATCTATTGGAAAAAACTTCTGGCGGATTGTTTAAGCAGATCACAGGATCTTTTTGTGAGCGTTAATTTCTACTTAAAACTGCTTTTGAACAATTGTTTACCGTTGATGTTGAAGGCTTTAATGGCACTTTGTCCTTCTTTCGAAACCAGCCAGTCGATCAGCTTTTTCCCAGCGGCTGCTTTGACGTGGGGGTGGCGTTTTGGATTTACAAGTATAACGCCATAAGGATTAAGTAGGCGGGTGTCTCCTTCTACAAGAACTCTCAATTTACCCTTATTTTTAAAAGCGAGCCAAGTTCCTCTATCGGCTAGTGAATAACCATTCATGGCAGAGGCAATATTTAAGGTTGCACCCATTCCTGACCCGGTTTCCCTGTACCAACCAACTGATGCCTTGGCGATGTCAATGCCGCCGGCTTGCCATAGGCTATGTTCTTTTTTATTGGTGCCGCTGTCATCACCGCGCGACAGGAATAATGATTTGTTATGAGCAATTTTGCCGAAGGCTTCTACCACGTCCTTCATTTCAGCAATGGCAGCAGGATCTTTGACTGGGCCGACAACGACGAAATCATTATACATGACGTCATAACGTTTGACGCCGTAGCCATTTGCCACAAAAGATTGTTCTGATTTTTTATCGTGTACCAACAAGACATCAGCGTCACCATTTTTTGCAATTATGATTGCCTGTCCAGTACCTACTGCAACTACCCGGACCTTAATGCCGCTACCTTTGGTGAAGATAGGAAGGATTGAACTTAATAACCCAGTATCTCTTGTAGAAGTGGTCGATGCCAAAGTGATATATTCTTCGCTTATAGCTTGGTTATGGAATGTGAGGGTAACCAATATATGAGTGAGAAAAAAAATTATAAACTTCACTAAGTATAACAAATTAGTTCCCTTGTATTTTAGTCTCTGGCCGATCCCACAGTAAGAGATCACCTTTAAGAAATGCCTGCGCAAACTGATTTGTTGGACCTGCAAAGAAGGCTGTCGCAGGGCCACTTTCAAGTAAACGCCCCCGGTGAATAAATAGCACTTCGTCGGCCAGCCTTTGGGCTTGTGGCAAGTCATGGGTTGTCATGATAATTTGGGTGCCACTTTTATGAATGGCATTGATGACTTTTTCAATTTCGTAGGTTGCCGCAGGATCAAGACTGGCTGTTGGCTCATCGAGAAATAGTACCTTTGGTCTCAGAGCCCAAGCCCGCGCCAGGGCTAGTTTTTGTTGTTCGCCAAACGATAAAACCCGGGCTGAAAAACGTGCCAAGTGGGCAAGTCCTGTTAACCCTAAAACTTCTTCAGTTCGTTCTCGCCGGCGTGCTTTTTTTAGACCACGCAAGGAAAGAGCATACTCAATATTTGCTGAAACCGTTCGGCGCAGCATTACGGGGCGTTGGAAAACCATGGCCTGATGGTGGGCGGTATGACTTTTACTTTCAGTTTCACTGTGCCATTGGATGTGCCCTTGGCTTGGCTCAAGAAGGCGGTGGCATAATTTTAGCAGCAGGCTTTTCCCAGCCCCGTTTGGCCCAATGATAACGCTTCGTGGCCCTACTTTAAATTGGTACGAAAATTCCTTTATTAATTGTTTGCCACTCGCTTTGTAGCAAATGCTATTTAGACTCATGAGTAAGATTGGCTGTGCCATCATACTTGCCTATTTTCAGCAGCTTCCTTGAGCAAAAAGGCAGCGGCATTAATAGAGAGGGATAAGGTGATTAGTACTATTCCCAGACCAAGCGCAAGGGCTAGATTGCCTTTTGAAACCTCAAGCGTAATAGAAGTTGTCATCACTCGTGTTACGTGGTCGATGTTGCCGCCAACAATCATCACCGCGCCGACC
>Ga0209631_10001823_pt1 | contig 26386 bp, 22 predicted proteins | sample COG_08_FD_184752 | JGI IMG/M metagenome (GOLD analysis project Ga0209631, IMG submission 184752) | Pelagic Microbial community sample from North Sea - COGITO 998_met_08 (SPAdes) (version 2) | ecosystem: Environmental > Aquatic > Marine > Neritic zone/Coastal water | place: Helgoland, sampling... | reverse complement strand
TCTTCCTTGCGTTCTTCTTCCTTGCGTTTTGCGAGCGCACGCATAGCTCTCGTGATAAGAAACACAGCTTTCGTCTTCACGCAATGTCGTTTGCGTGTCGCTCTTTGAATCGTTTCAACGGCCCAATCTTCTGAGTGAAACTCTTTCACAGTTGTATCACCAAACGTCACACGCTTTGGTCGTTTTCGTGGCCCGATAAGAAGTGTTGCTTTCAGTTTCTCATACTCCCGTGCGTTGACCTCTCCCATGAGTATGTGAACAGAGTTTCGAATGTTCCCCCAAAATCTGCGACTGCGACGATCCCCTCGATTGGGTTTGGCGTAATTGCTTTCTCTTATTTTTGTCGCAAGACTAGAAACATTGTCGTTAACATAGCGTTGAAACCGATTTACAGCAGCTCTTTTATGCTCATGTGATAGACGATACAGACTACCGCCATGCTGGTATTCATAATTGTTCAGAACTTCTTTCAATTTGTCCGCGATGAAATTTGGTTTTAGCCTGCCATCGACCGTCGAGTCAATAAATAATTTGTCTTGTGTTAGTTCAGAATGTTTAAAGCATTCTTGGCGCAAGAGAGTGATACACGACGAGATAATCATATTGTCTTGAGTGTGTTTGCAACTACGTCTTGCTTCTCCGCATGCGTCTGACGGAGGAGGTGGTCGGCGTGGTCGGTGTGGTCGGTGTGAAGTCGAAGCTGACGTGGGGGGTGTAAGTGTACATACGCCTACTAAGCTATTAATTAATGAGCAGTGAAAAGTTGTGCGTGTTATTTCTTGTCTCACATGCAGGCCACTGTGTACTTATATATTATGCAGCCTATCAACAGCGCCCTCGAAACGTATGATAGCTTTGTCCATATCGGTTGCTAAGGTAGTAGCTTTCAGCATAAGGTTATTCGCCTCATTGTCATCCATCTTAGAGAGAGATACCTTGACTTTGTGCAGAATCGCAGAAATATCGATTTGATTCTGCGGACTGACCACGTTACCAATTCCTTTTAAAGGCGCCTGTAACTTTAAGGCCAGATCGAGAGTTGTTTTAAAAAGAGCTTTATGACCGACTGCTTCGCTCACGAACAACCTTAGATTATCAGATGTTTCTTCTTGTGCGAAAACAAGCTCCCGTAGTTTATTGGCGCTTTCATGTACATTTTTCATAGTGTTCTCTACTGGCGTAAGTTCATTTTGACGTTTCATAGCATGAAACGTTTCGGTGACATACTCTGATATCTCATTCACTGGGAATTGTTTTAGACCTGTGAAGCTATCGCTGTTATCTGTTACGAGTCTATAGCCTTCGTATGTGAGATAACAGGTTAAGCCTAGCTGCGCAGCCGATACAATTAGCATGAGTGTCAAAATAATAACTACTGATCGTGGTGGTTTCTTATTATCATTCAATTTTTCGTACTTGTTGTTGTAAGGGATCATATGAATTTAGTAATGTTATATATATATACGTTGTTTTATAGATGATGTTGAAAGTCAAAACAATTGTGTTGGGTGCATCTTGCTGTGGTAAGAGCCAGATTATTTCAAATCTTCGAACTGGAAAGGTGAACATGATTTACTGTCCAACCATAGGCGTTGACTACTCCCGGCATATAGAAGAACAGGTTGAATTCGAAATCTATGACACAAGCGGGGCTTATAGATTCAGTGGTGTTGTTACTACATTTTACAGAAACATTAACCTAGCTATTCTTGTATATAGGACAGTAAAAGACTTTGAAACATTGCTATGTTATTTCGACGACTTGGTAAAGCTTAGAAAAGAGGAAATGCGATTTGCAATCTTTTCAATCGGAGAATTTCCGAACTTGGGTAGAGACTTCTCCATTGAAAACGAGTGCTATTTCTTTCATTTCAGTGCTCTAAGCTATTCGCAAACGAAGGGAACATTTTCAAAGCTGGCCGTGGCGTGCAAGGCGGAAAATGCCAATCCTAATAAAGTCTGGTTAAAACCATTGGATGTCGTGCAATTAGAAGATACTCAGTCGAGTGAGTGTTTAAATTTACATTGTATATAAATAACGCTTAATTTAAGATAGATGATATTGTTGGTAGTTGCGTTACTAGTGTACGTATTGTTCTTTCTTTCAAGTATAATAGTCACGTATTATGTGACCGTTTTATTGAACCAGACCGAGGAATATACACTCGATTCAATCATAATGTTGCAGTCGCAAATTTTACTCTCGTATATTCTCGACATTTTCACAGAAGTGGTGTCATCTATTAGTGAAAAAGCGCTTGATTTGGCTGCAAACATTACAGTCTCTACTAAAAAAGTGTTACAATTACTCGTCATATCAACAGTTTTGCTTGGTGTGTCAGGTAATCTTCCACGAGTTTTATCTATAATGGACGAAAGCTGGCGGTGTGTTGTCTTTCCATTCTTTAATACATTCGCAATGAGCCTTGCGCAAGTGGGACGGCTCGTTTATGATACGTTTATCCCGTTATACAATTATTACTACGTCGTAACGTCACAAGCCACTAAAGGAACAATCGCTATAGCTCTGAAATGTGATTTTCAAGCGGTCTTGATGAGTCTGAAGCTAATGTTAAGAATATTCATTAACATTTTTTCGAGCATAGACTCGTGGTCTGGGATGAGCACGAACATTACGAGGACGAACAATATCTTTGTAAACGAATTCAATGTGACGAGTGTAATTAATGCGAGTCAAAATCTTCTTGCTCATCAAGAAGAAACTCTTTCGTGTATTTGCAATGGGTTGGAACCAGTATTTGATATTGTGTTTGAGGCGGTGAAAGATCCAAATTTCCCCGTTGCTATATCACATGGATTAAATGCAGTGTTGTCGTTTGGACAGACTTTTATTGGGGTTCTGCCGTTTTTTGCACAGTTTCCAGATTTCAGAAATACCACATACCATACAAACGCTTTCTTATTTCATGCTGGGAGATATATCGATCAAGTTAGTACGAAAATCATTTCAAAAACCATTTTGTTGTTTGACGACGAGTTTAATTTAGAGGGGCTGCCAGATCAGTTCATTTTTCAAAGCATGAGTCACATTGGGATGGGGTTTACTCATGCTGTTCATACAATCGCGAGGACAGGGGCTCATATTCTGATTCCAATACCATATTACATTACCGACAGTACACACATGATGAAAGCCATGCAATTTAATGAAGCGTTTCAAGAATGGAATGCTGGATTGTATCTTTTGTCAAATAACGGCTACTGGTTGTTAGAGGTTACCGATAAGCTAATGAAAGAAGCTGTCGAAACCGTCACTCCAGAGGGAGTGATAGAAATTCCGGGTATTCCGGAGACAACCACCCTCGTATGCAATGATCCGACCAATATGAAGTGGAGTGCAAAAACGGCTTGTGCAGCTTATGTATCAGCCGAGGCAATTATGAATGTTGCGTACATTGGAACCAATTTAATCACTGAAATACTGTGGAAAAGTTTTTTAAATCGCGAGCAAAACATTCTAATTACATTGCAGAGGTATGACGGACCGTCCTATGGCACTGTCAGTAATGTAAACTGTCAGTATAGAAAAACCGTATCATGGGACATGACCCAAAAAAACTGTATCTGTGATATTAGTTCATTCGATACATACTACCGTCCCGAGTACACGATCGCAGATCCTTTTGGCGCTCCGAGGTACGACCCATATTGTGGACAGCCGACACTTAGTGCCAATGTGTTCAGCAACGTGGAGAGAGCAGTGGTGTACGCATCCACGGCTGGGTTTGACCCCTTAATAGGTGATTTTTTAGCAACCAATGTCATGATTGTGAATAATTTGATACGGTCATCCCTTAAATTCGTTTTGAGCATACCTTCTATGCTCGAGAATGAGTTCTTTCAAAATAAGGTTAATTGTGGATACGGTGTTTCAGAAATACAACTGGAAGAGTGGTGGCTAGAGACACGAGATATTAGACCATGTCAAACTCCAAAATCGGGTTACATGAAACAATATGACGGACGTACATTCAACGTCGCTATCCGAAAATACGAGGAATTGTATTCAGGATGTGTGCCCATCCACGAAACCATACGATTTGCTATGTGTGCAGATACAAAGAACAAGAAGGGTGAGGTTTGTACGCACGTAAACAAAGCCGGATGCGTCTGCAATTTGGCATTACCATTGAGCTCTGATAGTCTATGCCAATGCATATCAAAATTTCCGGATCGACGGCAAGAGGTCACTCAAGGCGCCTTTGAAAATCAGCTGCTCGATAAACTGTATGACAATTCAGAACACTTTTGCAATACCTTCCTCCTTGAACCAGTGTATTTTCAACTGGATAGGTATGCGTTTATATTAGACAGATTTTTAGGCCAATTTCATCCAGCTTTTGACACACAAGAATCAACGTACTGTGAGTTAAAGTCATACGCTTTGGCGAACACAAATGTAATGCATTACTCGTTTGACGAATTCAATACAGCCGCAAGCTTGTTTGATGAGCTGAGCGTGGAGTATAGTACCAAAGCCTGCAAATTATATGGGTCTTATGACATTATTTGCTCTGCTTCAATGACCATACGCTCAGCTGTCCGACTGGTGATATCTCAAGTAAGAGAAGTTACAATGACTTTATTTCATGTCTTCTCAGGCAATTTTGAAACGTTGACCGTGGACATTTCAAGCCGCTTGTGTGACATTCAGAGAACCATAGCCGGTCTTGCATCATTTACGAGCGACATACTGAACGTGGTGGCAGCATACGACGTCAAGGCAGGTGGAGCACGTGTTATTTTTGCTATGATGAATGCACCCGTGGTTTTATTAGATATGCTAAACACAGTCATTCAATTTGTTGTCAGCATTGCAAAAGGGGAGGTAAATTGGTCAAAACCTACACAACCAGTCTTCGACTTAATCATTCAAGAGATGAAAATCGGCATCGACTATCTCAGACTAATAAACGGAGCAATGGGTTCATATTTCAGCTCGCTTGCACCGGGTGCTGGTAGTTTCTTTGACTCATTAAACGACATCATTAATATTCTGGAAGATTTTTTGAACGATGCCGTGATTGAAATGTTAAATTTGATTTTTCGCGTTGGGATGAATCTCATCTCCATGCTTACCACCGGCAATGCTCCTGATATCAGTCAATTTTTCTCCGATCTGTGGACCCTCATCACTAAATTCATACAAATACTGCTTCAAAACGCCGGTAAACTCTTAGACGTGGTTTTAGAAATGCTCGGACCGATTGGAAGCTTTATTAAAGGTTTCGCATCGGATGTTTGCTTGACAATCCAAGATGTCCTATGTACTCTCACTGCTGGGGGCACCTGTGATCTCTCTTGCGCGGGGGGGGAGGCTGCTTCGTTTAGCCCACCGCCATTCGTAGCTGACACTGTAGAAGTAGCAAGCAACTTCTTCACGGGATTATTTAGTAGGAGACTCCATAGCTCGTTGCATAATTTTCCCAAGCTAATTGCTGAATTGAAATGGGATGGCACTTCAGAATGTGATATGGTGGTTAATGCTCTTAAAGATGTTAACTTTACCGACCTACGCGTATTAGAACGCACGAAACTATTATCCTGTGTCGACGAACGCCTCCTTGCTGTCAAAATAGCAAAGCAAACTGACTTGGATTTACCAGTCGACATGATATATAATTGGAAACGAAAGTGGCTCATGTTGAAAGACTTTACAATGGCCGGGTGGATAGTAACGAATAATGAAGAAAAGGATATCTTTCATCTGATGAAAAAAGCAAGAATCAACCCAAAGCTGTATGGAAAATTGTGGAGACAACTGCGAACAGGTGCAAATGAGTTTTTGCAAGTAGGTAACATCAATCGGGTCATTCATAGAACATTCAGTCATTTGTCAAATGTCTCAACCAGCGACACCACCATTGCATCAGCATATCGCATTTATAATCACACGAGCACGGCATTGATTAAAATTAGTAAAGTTAGCGATGGGAAAATTCTGCATCACGCGCATAAATTAAAGTATCACTTGGGCAGATTTCAAAACTTTACTCTTCCCAGTATTCCACGACATTTACATCATGCTAAGGAAACGTGGAAAAGAGTACGCTTGAGGGATGTTCCACCACAATCTACGGCGAAAAGAAACGTCCGAAAATACATTTTGAAAGCTGCGGGGGTCCAAACGAACATGGATTGTACTGATGGTGCGGTCTGTTTGAACTGTCTGGTCGTGGAAAACCTTATCTCGACAACACTAAACGAAGGCAAACGAATGGCTGGTTATTATACAAACACATACCCAGTGGTTGTCGAAAGCTTTCAGAATTATTTTAGCGAGGAATCAGCCGCGAGCAAGGCGTGGAGAGCTGACATGGCCAATCTCATGCAAGAAGCCGCTGCACGAGCTGCAAGGGAATTAGAAGATTCTGCCCAAGCCGCTGGTGAAGCAGTGGGGAAGTTTTCTGAAGAGCAGATCAAGGCCATAGAAAGAGGCTACAAATTGAAAAGATCGTTTAAAGTAACCAATAGTACCTTCATTTCGGTTTGGAAGCGCGCTCGCAAGGACTGGGAATACTTTTGGCAAAATTGGAAGCTTCGGGATACAACTCTTATTGACATTCTCGAGAAATTTTTGACGACGACGGACGATTCGTTTGTGCCACTCTTTGGTCATTCACTTTCTTGGTTTGCCACATACCCGTTCATAGGCACATGTAGCATGGAGGTGATATATTGTACGCAATCCACCACGCAAGAGCGTATGGATAAGATCACTGATTCTCTATGGTACATGCTGTATTTCACCATCGCTCTCTTCTTATTCCAATATATTACAGAATTGCCACTACCCGGATTTTTGCTTCCGTATATTGCAATACTTTACGGATTTATTTATGTCCTTACGGTTTATGACTGGATCTATCCGTGTTTCCCGAACGTTCCCAATTGTCTAGTAGATGATATCACCGCGTGGGTCAATAAGAACATACCGGACTGTTGGTGTTCTTATTTTCCCGGTCTCGCATACGACTGTGAACTGGAAACATGTCATTTATGCAGCTTAAACACAGAGTTTAGATCATGTGATGACGTCCCTTACTTGGAAAATTTGTCTATCTTCTGGGCTCCTCTCTTTTATGCAAGAAAGGAGTATTCAAATGAGCTGATTTATATGTATGACACAATTCCATACAGCTGGCTACTGAGACGGTTTGATTCAGTCACTCATCTTGCACAATCGATAAAAGAAAACGTGCAAATTACAGACGTAGAGAACGATTGTTTCAACTTGAAACGAGGTGACATAGTCCTTGCGGTTATAGCCATTTACATCTCATTTGAAGCACTGTCGATTGCAGTTCCATTGACTCTAAAGTCATTATCATCGGTGTTGAAAGTCATCATGATGCTATTTGCTGTTATATATAATATGGCCCTCAGCATTGAGCTCCAGCCATCTCTTGAGAATACATATCAGAAGATATAACTATAAATATTATTAGTCTGTAGTGTATCATGGGGAACACCTCTAGTTTTGACGACCAAATTAAACGCGCATATCACTGTTTTCAAATGTCAGAAGATTTATCTAGACAGTTTAAAAAACACATGAGAACGTATTTAGAAGACCAAAACTGTCTCGGAAACGCTCGAGATGCATGTAACGAGCAGAGAACGTTTATACGATACAAGGTTGAGGCAGATTTCACGTATGCGATGAAGCATTTTCATGATAAACCAAGGCCAAGAGAACTGACGGAAATATTTAACATGTATCCAACACTACTCTCTTTCTTGCCAAAATGTGCCCTAAGCTGCAAAGTAAAGTTATGATCTGACGCGTTACAACTCTATCTTGTATCGCTTTAATCGAGGCTCTTCTCGTCTGATAGACTCTTCGGATCTCTTTCGAATTGTTAGAGGGCTTACAAGTTCAGGAAGAGTGTGTGCGAGTCCGTGAATTTGCTGATCTTCGAATGAAAAATTGAACATTAAACGATCTGTTTTAGTTGTAAAAAAGAAAAACGCCCCATCTCTGCGTCGTGTCAATTTTTTATTCAACTGTTCTTCCAGTTTTTTGCGCCCCTCGGCTGGAAACACCTCTAATGTGTATCGTATTCTATTATAAGCACGCAATACTAAAGCCGATTTGCCCTTCTTTGAAGAAATAATGTTCAATGGAACGTTTACCCATTCCCCGTTTCTCTGGGTTTCTGCTTGTTTCAATGTTACTTCTGGGCGTTGCTCTCGCATAGACCCACTTGGTTTCGGATTACCAACATAAATGTTCCACAGCGACCGAAGTTTGATGAAGCTTTCTTTTGAGCAAGGTCCAGTCAGACAGGCATCAATTTGTTCCTTTATCGTCTGGGGCGTGTTTCTTCGAAACTCAGACATCGTGCGTCTGGGTGGTCTTGTATGCGTGGGGGTATAGAGCGTATAGCTTGTCGTGTAGGTGGTTGAGCGTATAGCTTGTCGTGTAGGCGCTTCGCGCGATATAGCTTGTCGTGTAGGCGCTTCGCGCGATATAGCTTGTCGTGTAGGCGCTTCGCGCGATATAGCTTGTTTCGTTCAGCGCGGGGCGTGTGTGTGTGTGGTTGAGTAAAATAATAGAACACATTGTAATAATAAATGAATTTTCTGAGGAAGAAATGTAGAGAATATTCTAAATCGTATACTAAATACATACTTGTTTCGGATTTCAAATCTCGGAAAATTCTTTCAAATTCTTTCAAATTCTTTCAAATACTCAGAAAATTCTTTTTCAAATTCTTTCAGTCTTGTCTCCTATTATACACATATACAAACTGTCGTTTTCACACCCTCTATGTCTTAACCTTTTGCTGTTCCTCTTCGAATAGTATTGACCACGCACAAGTTTGCCCCCACACCTCCACACCTCCACACCTCCACACCCCGCCATACTTGCTCGATAGCTTGCGTTACACTTGTACCGTTCACAACTTGCGTTACACTTGTACCGTTCAAAACTTGCGCTTACCTAAACATGTCGAACAACCAAACTAACCAAGCGGGCCATGGCGAAGACAACGCCGAAAGAGATCGTCGAGACGCGGAAGCCATGGCAGCGTTCAATCGTTGCGAAGCAGCTGGGATGACTTCGGCGTATTCTCCAGACACGACTACGGCGTATTGTCCAGACAACAACACTGACATTCCCGAGTACACCTATCAACCAACGTCACCCGCGTATCAACCAACGTCACCCGCGTACACTGTGACGAACAATTTAGATTAGCTCTAACGTAGTCATTTGATGTTGTTCTGTAGATCGTAAAGAATTATCGCAGGCTGTAACTCTATAAATCATATCAATCGTTATTGTCGTTTGTCTAAAGTATTCTGCATCAATACTAAATCCATCGTCACCCCCCTTACTCCACGTTGTTTTCTTTTGTGCAGTGCATCTTTGTTGATGTGTTGAACTATAAGTCGAGGTTTCAAATGCTCCATTCACGCTTAAGAGACTCTCGGCAAGTGCTGTAAAATACCCAAGTTGCATGATATGAACTTCATCTTCAATGGGACTATCAAAGCTATTGTAGTCGTCCCACCCGAAACAACCGGTCAGTGGGCATGGGGGTCCGGCCTTATTTAGTACACAGTGACGATATGGATGCAGCGCTTTTGCCTGACAAGCCGTGATGTAGAAGTTGTGTGCCACGAAATTGGGATTATTTTTCACCGTTGTATTCAAAGCAATGAACAGCCTCTCACCCGGGTTGTTTGATAAGTCAATAACACCAGACCCCGTAAAAACATCGTTCAGAAAGTACGCAGTTGCCTCGCCATACACTGTAATAACCGAATTCTGCGGAAACATGCTACAATCAGATATCGATACTGGCACATGCGCTTGGACATGAATATCCGGATCAATGCAATTGGAATGTGGTGAAATGTTTTCACACGTTGTAATATGTGCATCAAAATCATAGTTTCGATTTGCAAAAATGGTTGCACAGTTAGAAGAATCTACAGTTTGACATGCTGTCGTCAAAGCAAAGGCTGTTCTGCTGTGGTTCGTTTCTAATTCCGCTGCATTTAAATTCAAGACGGCATCGATAAATCCCAATGGCTGAGCTGTAGGCGTTGTAATATCGGACATTAACTTCACAATTTGATAGTAATCTGTGCCTGCTATCGAAATTTTATTTGCATCCATGGTGAAAGACATAATAAGCCGGTGTACGTTATGTAAATACGAACAGTTCTCAATCGTATAGTCTAAGAACCTGACATCAATCGATGAATCAACCGGCACGTTAATGCATGTTCCGTCGTGGCATACGAATCCTGTCGGGCAACTGGAGTCATCAGTACAGCCGGGTTGACACGTGTTGTTCAAATCGTACTGGTATTGAATCATACAACCAATACCACTGACGCATTTATTAACAGTACACGGGTTATTGTCGTCACAGTCGTTCAATTGACCAACACACTGACCACTAACACATTGATCATTTGTACTACATGCAACTCCATCGTCACACAAAGATCCATCAGTTTTATCCGCCGAGACACATGCAGCAGTTGTCTGATCACAGACCCCCACGTTACAGACGCCATCCAAATGACTACAATCTTTATTAATACCAGAGGCACACAATCCAGATAAGCAAATATCGTTCACTGTACATAGATTATTGTCATCACATGGGGTGTTATCATCTTTAGAATTATAAATGCAACCGATGGATTTGTCACAGGTACTGTCGCTGCAAGAATTGACGTTACAGTTGAGGGTATTTCCGACACATTTGCCCGAAATGCACATATCATTCGCCGTACAGAGATTATGGTCATCGCATGCGGTACTATTTTCTAGCTGCAGAACTCTACAGGTGCCCCGATCGCAAATGCTGGAATAGCATTCCACTTGAGCGCAGTCGCCATCCTCAACACAACAACCCTCAATCCATTCCTGATGACACCATCCATGATCGCAATAATTCACGGAGCATTTACTACTCGTTGGACAATTTTGATCACTTGTACATGGTTGTAACACTACGAAGACAAACGCTGTAACAATAGCAATCGCTATCAGGACACAGAGTACGACCATGGCGATTTGTAGCGGTGTCATAACTTGGTAACGTTTGGTTTTCAGAATGATTCGCTTCTTTCTGTTCGGTTCTACCTCTGTTTCCATTATAGGAAAAAAAACATAGTTTTATATAGACCCAATTAATAATTTTTACTATATAAAAGATATGAATGTAACCATATGGTCGATGCACGGAGCAGACTAGCTGTTCTTATACTGTGTTTATTTAGCACGAATGTAAATTGTGAGAGAGCTGTAATTACATTGATGCAGCCACGACACCAGTATAATTCCGGTACAAGTGAGCGGCTGTGTACAGTTCAAGATCTTAGCGATAGTTCGTCGCCTACGATGGACAACTGTCCGGGTGGTTCGACCTGTAGCCCTAACCAGTCTTCGGGTCAACTTGGGAGGTGTACAATAAACACAGTTTCAGTTCACCAAGGGTCCGGTGCATTTAATTTTGAAGCAGACATGGTATTGTCATTAGAAACACAAATGGACTCATCTGGTAATGCGGTTGACTGTGCCATCCCCGATGCAGCTGTAGATGGACCCAGTACAGCCCTAGACATCTTAAATTATAGATGTATTGAAACTGCAGCGACGTTAGAAGATGTTGGCGACGTAACATTGTATACGACCTGTGAAGTCAAATTTTTACAGGGAATTAGTTCTAAGATGACGCTGGGAAAAGTTGGTTCAATCCCACATGATTCGGGCGGTGTTAGCACTAATCAAACTGATGCACAACCCGTTTTTAAAAGATTGATAAACAAAGTAACCTGCCACTTCACGCCAGAGAATAACAAATTCTTAGGATATACACACGCAGACGTTAGATTTGTCAAGGACCCCTTAAAGCTCTCCCCGGGCGAAAAAGAGTATACCATTGTGAAGATTCCAATGATTTACAAACCCGGGTCGAAAGCACTAGCTGGTGTAGTCGACTCAACATCATACGCAGGCGACCCCAACCCAAGTTTGCTACACCCTGATGTAGGTTATGCCAATGGTCTTGGATTTGATTATACTTCATCTACCAGCTCGGGTGGTACGGTGTCTTTACCATACGACTTCACCGTCCTCGACAGGCGGTATCTGATTTCAGAACAGACTGGGATTGAGACACTGTCCACTGCAGTTGGCTCGGTCATGTTGATAAAACAGGGGATCGAGGTTCACCATGATTACGTGCGTTTCTATGACCCAACCAAAAACGTGTTTGTTTCGGAGGGTATAAACGCAGTTCCATTGGATTTTGGAAGCTACCAGACTGGTAATTGTACCGCTAAAGGGCAGGGGGCTGGAGAAGCGATGTCTTCAACGGACTGTACTGGATTCTTCGATCGCTTCTACTCACAGTATAGATTGCATGGAACGTACTCATTTACCTACGGCAATCTTCCTCATTTTAAGAAGGAGTACGTTGGGTGTCAGTTATGTCAAAATTCATTGTCAATAAAGGGGTTTAAAAACACTCTGTTTGAATTAGACGTAGCAGTCCCCATCGACGTCACGCAGTTGCAATCTGGCTGCACGCAAAACTGTTTTACACTCCCTAACGTCTTTGCGACGGAAGTCACGACAGGGATAGGACACGAATCATCTTCAGCTTTACGTTTGCCGAATTGCGATTCCAGTGGTCAAAACTGCGGTAGTCTTTCCCTTGGATACGATCCACAGCATGCGGATGGACACGCCTTAGCAGAGTTTTTGACACCGATTTTAGATTCCACTACTTCGTACGATGATCTAGACTCTAGTTTTGATTTTCTCAGCTCTGACAGAATGGTTGTAACCGCAGGAGATAAGAATATTACATCCGAGTCGGGTTTGTTAATTAACCCAGCATGTTCAACTAAAGGATCTGGAAAAATTAGTGCCATGGGAACCGACATGTTGGCGAGTGCAAAAAACCTTTTCTATGACGAATGTAAAATAAAGGTTTTAAACAAGGAGTTCGCACGAGCAAGTTATGTCGCTCTATTTAAAAGCAAGGCGGATAAAGACAGTTGCACCACACTTGCCTGTGCCAATGCCGTGTATTCGAAAATCATTGAAGTTGATAAGCGACGCATTGTAGTTGGAAATACGGAACTCAGTCTTCTTCGGCGAAAATTGGCGTCTGTTACAAAGGCCGGTCAAGCTATCACCATGTTAATCTCGAAATATACAGAAACTGACGGTGTAGCTCTTTCATATAAGATCGTAGGAACAGACACAATGGTCGGATATGGATCTGATAGCAGAGAATGCAGTGGAGTTGACGCACCGGCTGGGATTGGCTGTACAGAAGCTGTACGAGCATCAGAGCGCGATTTTGTAACCGACAGTGTCAACGGGAAAACGAAAGCTCATACCATTCGATCATCAGTTGCATGCACAGGGTATATGGATATTCAGTTCCAAGACCAAGATGCCACATTCGGAATTTACGATCTTCGCGTCCCCTGCTCTAGAAGCACAGCAGCCACGAGTGATTCTATAAGTTTGTCTTATGATTTCACACTTGGCTACGATCTCGTTACAAATAAAGTGACAGCAGATGCTTCCTATTTGAAAGATATGAAAAGTAATCCAGACAACGACTATTCTGATTCTGACGGTATTTCACAAAAAATTTCCGTCTCAGCATCATATGGGCAATGTGTGGACTCGGGTTCTGGAGCCGATACCATTGATCTAAATAATTTAGCAGGTGTTACGAGAGCATCGGTTGGGTGTAATGCTTCAACAGATGCATTAGGTAAACTCATAGATTCGGGTGCATCAACAAATAAATTTACATCTACTCAGCTTGATCTTAACGGCTGGAAAGACTGCAGTTATTCTTCATCTGACGACTTTGGAGACGAGTCAGTGTACACCATTGTAACATCCATTGCGATGCTTTACGATAGAGAGGTCAATTATACATCGTCGTCTGGTACGATCAAGCGTAGCAGTCAGTTCTGCTCTGATCGTAAGTTCACGACAACTATTGCCAGAGATAGTAGTGCGTCTGTTACCGTGAGTTCGTTACTCTCTCCACAATTAGAACGTGCAGTCCGCGTGACTGGCATAAATTGGGAGAATTGTGCATCGGGGGGCTTTCAATTGGTGATAGAACTCAAGTCTAACGAAAAATATGTCAATCAGGATGATAGTTTCTGGGCTAATTCACCTCTTAATGATGCGATGCTCAGTATCAACCCAGATCGATTCGACACGGATGGACTAACGGTGGACAAGGGGTCGATGTCAATCACTGCTCCTATTCATGAGTTTAAATTAAAGTCTTCATGCATTGCCATCACACAAGCCGACTGCAATGCTATTTCTGAAGCACAGTCAACACCGGATAATAGTACTGGAAGTGCCTACGCAAAATTATCCAGTACAAAAACCGACATCGTCGTACGTGGCGTTTTCAACTCGATTGACATTGATTCAGATGTTCAAATTCAAACAAGCTATTTGAACTGTCCTCTAGATCAGTCTAACGTCGCGACGGGATTTATCAGAGCCGCCGCCGAATTTGATTGTAGTGAACCTCTTGAGACAGTGACATCCAATACAATTGTCGGTCGAAGCGACTGCAAAAAATCGTACACGACAGCGTCTGGTGCCGCAAGAGTTGATTTGTACGTGGAACCCAGCTCCACAGCACTAGTCACAGCGGCTGGTAAAACACGCGCGGTTTCAGATGGCTGGGTGCTTCGCACAGTGGATATATCAATTGAGCGATACGAAACACTGTTCGGTGGATCGCAAGGTGGGCTTATATCCACAGATAAATTCTGTAAATGTGGAAGTTCAAATGTTCCATTTACTCAAGCTACCGCGCTACCATGTCTGACACATGCGGATACTGGCTCTAATCTCGCGGACCGTGTCTATGGATTAGCTCCGTTTTCCACAGTCGAATGCGGGAATTCAACGGCTGGCTTTGTCACCTACAATCAACTGAAATTTAATTTTCTCCCCTTTACTGCTTCGATGAACGACCTCTTCAAGGTAGTGTTTACAGTGGTCACTGAGAATGATAATTTAGATAACAGACGTCACTTACGTCATAGTATTACGCTCAGAGCCGTTGGTGGTGAATATACAGTGGAGTCGGGTGGATTTACAGTGATTGCTCCAAGCATTACAGATGAGTCAAAATCGGAAGCACCAGCTGAGAACGCAGCAGATGCACCTATCTCGGAAGAGGATGTCGCTGACATACCAAGCCAACCTTCAAGTGCTGAATCGGACGCCTTAGAATGGTATTGGATAGTTTTGATCGCTGTGGGTAGTGCAGGGGTCATTGGCGCTCTTGTTTGGTACTTCGTCTTCAGAGAAACTCCGTCGTCGAGTTCAATTAATGAAGAGACTGCCAATTTGATTCCTGCGCCCGGTGTTAAAAGAAAGCAGAGATTTAGTAATCTCAAGTATTAATAGATAAATTACAAGTTATAACATGAAGTATATCCTCTTATTTGTAGCATTTACGCCTTTATTTTTATATCTCAATTCGATGTGGATTTTATCAATTCCAAACTTCAAAACTTTTACCATTAGTCGATTTTCCTCAATATGCAACGTCTTAAGAAGACAGAATTACCCGAGATTTGCAATACTACGCAAGCGTATAGAAAATGAGTTTATGGTTACTAACATAGATTATACGTTCAAAAACTGTGACACTATAGATGAAGGTGAGTTTCAACTAAAGTATAGACCTATAGTAGGAGATCACATACATATTGGCTATATCCTAAGCCTCGATGGGGAGAGAATAATATTACACGATCGTAATGTAACGGAACCCATACCCTATGAAAAATATCCTGCTACATGCAAAGCACCGGGTAATTTTGCATACACTAAAGCCTTCCTCCATAACGGTGTCCATACGCATTGCGATGGCATGATTCATATTCATCCTTGGTCGGCTTATATTCCTGTTGAGGGGCGCGACGTAACACTAGCCCAGTGGTTTAAAAGCGTCAAAATAGAAGACTACAACCACCACAACAAAGGATATAAAATACGAAACAGATTTTATAAATTAAAATTAGCATATTTTGAAAACGTAAAGCAAGCGGTCCCATCGTTCACAACGAGTTCTTATAAAGAAATTAACGGACTTTGGTTGAAAGACCACCATGGGATGGCCATCCTCTACACTGGGGAGATACCGGAGATAAGACATGATGATATTGAGAGAGTTATGAAGATGGAAAAATACCCAACAGATTATCCATAAATTTTATATTCAAAAGTAAAATACGTTAAAAATAACTACGTGGTTGTTGCCTCTTCCTTTGTCCAATCTGCGAAATCGTTTCCATATGATCTCTGGCGCTCCCACCACTACTAAATTTATGCATCGCTTTTGCAAATGCTTCTGCATCGGATACCATCTTCTGGCGTTTATTTGACGCAGCATGGACTACAACTTGCGCAACCGGTTCGACAGGTATTGATCGTTTTCTTTTCATGACATCCTCAAACTTACTTGACAAGGCAGTCTTTTCTGTAAGTGCTTTAAATTCGGCAAACTTCTCCGCTTGTCGTTTCGCATGTTTAGAGGCGCAATGCGCCACACGTAAAAGCTCCATGCTTTCGTTCGGAAATTGCTTCACGAGAGTACGCATACTATCTTTCTGTGAATCCGTCATTTGATCACGATCCAATTGATCGCCCCAGTCATTTACTAACGCTTCAACCATGGCGCTGCTTTTTTCACGTGCTTTGTCAAGTTCGAGCTTCCTTTGCTCTTCCATCATCTTCTTCAACTCAAGTAGCTCATTTCGTTCCGTGTCGTCGGCGTGCGACTTTTTCTCGAGTTCCTTTTGCTGATTTATTATTACTTTCATCATATCTTCTCGGGACATCTCACCTGAAGATTCGGGAGAAATTGATTCTTCGTTTGATTGTTCTGAAACAGACTCTGCTTGATCAATTTTAGTCGACTCTGTCAATGCTTCCATTTGATTATTATCTTCCCCTAACTTATAGGCTAGTTTTTTTGTTTCATCAACACTAGGTTGAGAATCACGATCCACCAGCAGGATTTTAGTATTTGGTCGCCGTGGCTCACAACACAGAGAGACTTCGACTGCCGTTTTCTCAGATTTACCAGATGCAAACTGACGATGTGTGTGTTGGAGACTTAACCCACTATAGTAAGCGTGACCAGTTTGTTCATTCTTATCAACTGCATACTGGGCAAACCTACTCTGATAATCAGTACCTTCTAGTTTTCCTAACACAGAGTAGGATCCATCTGAATTTGACCATCCTCGAATGATCTTTCCCACAGGCATATCAGAATGGTGCTCCATGCGAACAGGTACATTCTCCAACTTTAAATTGTGAGACTCCTCTTTTGTAAAGTCAAACGTCGGGTCGTTCTCAGGCGAAACTCCTGCTGCGTTTAAAATATTGCCAATAAAATACCTGACCATAATATATAATTATATTTACACTATATATAGACTAAATAATTATTACAACATGCTGTGTTACGACGTTGAATCCACTTTTTTGAGGAAAGGATTTAAAAGAAAAGATACGAAACTTTTGGAATTGGCGTTTTACAATGAAGACGTTTCCTTTGAAAGGATGATCAACCCCTGTGTAAAGTATGCAACGGGTGAAGACATCATTGAAGATCTTTATACATACGGAGCTGATCCCGATAAGTCTATCAGATTCTGGACAAAACTACTTATTGAAAAGAATAGCATTTCATCTGCAAACAGAAGAAAAGATAAATGGGAACAAGCGTCAGCAATATCAAAACTGTTGCTGCGTTCAGACGTAGCACTCAAGTACAAGAACCCATTGAAAGTTCTCTACTTTTTAGAGCAAGGGAAGAGTGAAGAGAAAGCGGTGGAACTTGTCAAAAATACCTCCATGGTGCCGAAACCGAATGGACAATTATTTTACCCAGCGACAAGTGTTTTATCCTTTGCCATTCAAAAATATAAGCACTATCCATGGGTGGCACACAACGGCAAATCCTTCGACGAGAAAATTTTCAAGGGGCACGATAATCTGGACTGGAAAGGTATTCAATTTTTAGACAGTCTCCCAATTTTGAGAAAACTCTGTCCCGGACATGACTCATACAGCCAACCAATTTTATATAAAGCAGTCATGAACAAATCATACCGTGCTCACCACGCCCTTGATGATAGCAAGGCGTTGCACGAGCTTTTGACGCACGTTCTTCAAGGAAGAGACATTCAAAAGGTGCAAACGGCTAAAAAGAAAGTCAGTGCTTCTAAAGTTCACTCGGATTTATTAGAAATCAAAGGAATCGGACCCGTTACTGCAAACGCACTTATAGAAAAGAAGATTACATCGAAGAAAGACCTTTCAAATTTTATAAGATGTCATTCTTTTACAGATTGGACAAAAGCGTTCAAATTCCGAGGCGCCAGACAACTTGGGGAGAGATTATTCCATATCAGGTAAGTAATAACAATATGATATAATTATGAATAAAGTGTAATTCTAATCCATACGTAAAATTTAGGCAAGAGAGTAATTACCAGAGTCCAAACGTAAAAGCATTCGCCGTATTCGTGGTAGCAACATTCTCTTTGCACCACTCAGTTCGAACGGTAGACGCATCTTTCACAACAGCATCCCTTTTTTCAGGTTTCTTGCACCACTCAGTTCGAACGGTAGAAAAGTATGCTTCATCTGCATCTTTCACAACAGCATCCTTTTTTTTTTTGCAATGATCAGTATCACTCTTGTAAAAGGTTTCACGGAAAATTCTGGTTTTACAGCTCTTTGACGTGCATTTTTTGAGCTCTCTGCAACGACTACATTTCGCATCCGCCACTTGCAGTTTCAGTTTTTCATCAAGGTCACTTTGAACACCGCCCATGACACCCTTTTTAGCAATGTCTATAGCTGAGCGACCTGCCCATTCGGCTTGTAGTTTTCTTCTCTTCTCGACAGTTTTATCTTTTTCTTCAATTTTATGCTCTTGTTGAAGTTTCGTATAAAATAAACCCCCTTTGAATTTCCCGTGCTTTCTTTCACCGTTTGCGAGATGCAACGTTACAGGACCATTCCTACACCAGTTGCCGCCAGCAATAAATATGCGCTCGATTTTAAGAACTGGTTCATTCACATTGTCATAAACTTTCGAAGCTCTGAAAGTGAAAACACCAATTCCTTGTCGACGATTATGTCTAAAATCGCCTTCGTACACGTCGCCATTCAGGTAAGTATATTTCCCTTTTCCGTGTTTGTTACCGTTTTTCCAATTGCCTTCGTACACGTTGCCATTCGCCTGAGTCATTTTCCCCTTTCCATGTCCTTTGCCGTCTTTAAAATCGCCTTCATACACGGTGCCATCCGTTTCAGTAAATTTCCCTTTTCCGTGTTTTTTGCCATCTTTATAATCGCCTTCATACACGCGGCTATTCGCACCAGTATATTTCCCTTTTCCGTGCTTTTCGTCACCTTTAAAATCGCCTTCGTACACGTCGCCATCCGCATAAGTATATTTCCCCTTTCCGTGCATTCTACCGTCCTTGTAATCGCCTTCATACATGTCGCCATCCGCCCAAGTTTGTTTCCCTTTACCGTGTTTTCTGCAGTCTTCCCACTCCCCTTCGTACACGTCGCCATCCGCATAAGTCTTTTTCCCTTTTCCGTGCACTCTACCGACTTTGTAGGCCCCTTCATACACTTCGCCATCCACAGACGTCTCTTTCCCTTTTCCGTGTGGTAAGCCGGCTTTAAAATTGCCTTCGTATACGTCGCCATTCGCGTGAGTCATTTTTCCATTTCCATGTCGGTTGCCGTCTTTATAATCGCCTTCATATGCGTCGCCATTCGCCCAAGTGAGTTTCCCTTGTCCGTGCTTTCTGCCGTCTTTCCAATCGCCTTCATACACTTCGCCATCCACATACGTCAGTTTCCCTGTTCCGTGGTAATCACCGTCTTCAAAATCGCCTTTATACACAGATCCACCCATTCTCCCAAACAATATACCTTTTCCATGTTGTACATCGTCTTTCCAATCGCCTTCATACACGCGACCGTCTAACATAGTCATTTTCCCTTTTCCGTTCATTTTGTCATCTTTAAAATCACCTTCGTACACGGGGCCATCAACATGTCTCATTTTTCCTTTTCCGTGCATTTTGCCGTCTTTCCAATCGCCTTCATACACGTCGCCATTCGCATAAGTTCCTTTCCCCTTTCCGTGTCGTTTGCCGTCTTTTAATTGGCCTTCGTAAACATCGTGAGCATATTCGAGCTTGCCTTCAATTATGTGATTGTTTTTCCACACACCCTTATAAACGCGGCCGTTCTGGTAAAATTCGCCATAACCTTCGCGTACAAAGTCTTTCATTTGACCTTTGTATTTGTCACCATTCACAGACGTCATTTCGGCATATCCCATCTGCACATCGTTGACAAACTCGCATACACAGTACTCACCATTCGCAAAATTGTAGGTACTTCCTTTACCGTGTCGTTTATCAAACCTCACACCACTTGTAAATCCACCTTCATAAACGTCAAACTTACCGTCTTTGTAATATTTTACTCTCGCATGAACCAAATGATTGTTTTCCCAAAGTCCTTCGTAAATAGTTTTTTTCTTTCCTTTTGAGTCAAACTTTAAACTCAAAATTCCTTTGCCGTGGAATTTAGCGTTTTTAAAATAACCTTGATACACCATGTCGTCTGAAACAAGTTCAGCTTCCCCATCTTGTATATGACCGTCTTTGAAAGTACCACGAAATGAATGTGTTTCTTCGCCAAGCAACCAAAGGTACACTCCCTCTCCATGTGGAAAACCGTTCTTAAAATTTCCGAAGTACATGTCTCCATTTAAAAGATACAGACTTCCTCGTCCATTCGGTTTGCCGTCTTTGAATTCGCCACTGTACACGTAGCTGTCACGCTTTGAAATTAATTCAGTTTCTGAAAACACCCCCTTCGAAACTGAAAAGTCTCCTTTTCCATGGGCCTTGCCTTTAAGAAGTGTTCCGTCAAACTTCATTTTTGCGCTACGCAAGCTCACTTCGCCATTTAATTTTTCATCGGTTTGTGAGAACGTCATCAACATGCACTTGACCAACAGTGAAATTGTTTCGGTTGGAATTTGGTAAGTCTTCATAGTTTAAGAGGTTGTTGGGTTGTTTTCGAACGTTTGTTTAAGTGTTTTGGTACCACGATAAGTCATCAAAGGTGTCGTTCGTGTTGGGAGTGTCGGCCGGTGACGGGGGGGGGGTGTCACAAGTGTCGCAAGTGTCGCAAGTGGCAGGAGATAAGCTAATAATACAATGCAGTGGAAAAAGGTATTATTTATAATTTTGACAACTAATACTGTGTCCATATAACACGAGTAAACAATATTAATAATCTATCCTATATCCATGTTAATCCTTGTGCGTGGGTTGACGGTATTATTTGACAACTAATACTGTGTCCATATAAAAAGAGTAAACAAGACAAGAAATATTAATAATCTATCCTATATCCATATTAATACTTGTGCGTGGTTGACGAATTTTTCAGTGGCCTGTCTGGCCTAATAATATAATATTACTTTAGTTTTTTTGCCCTCATCGAAAGTACACAATATTATGGAAAAAAATAGACACGCCAAGAGGCACCAACATTGGATTATGAAGACTGTGTCTGCCACGGCAACCTCCACTGCTATCGTGGCGAGGCGTTTACATTCATTGTCACTCAACATCTACTTTATATTAATACAACGGGTATTTATACCGATGTACGAAGTTCCAAACGGTGTCTCCCACGAAGCTTTACAGGAAGAGTATGACGTAATGGCACCAATATCAGAAGCCGAATTCCAATATGGTGACGTGACGTTGCAAACTGCACCTCGCACTTACGCCAAACATATATACGTGAGAAAGTCTGGTGAAGACTGGAGAGTCGTTTTTCGACGTCTGTCTAAAGAAAACCTTGATACCGTGTTTCTTGTCAACCTAAAGCGAATAATACTTGTGTCTTTTCACACGTTTACAACGCCCGTGGATAATGGGGGTGCTTGTTCAAGCTTTGATTTACCGAACATGTTAAAGACAACTATCGTATTTCACGACATGTCGTTGAAAACATTGCCATCGTTCCCGATTGCTGTTAAATCATGGAATATGAAACTCTTCCAACCTAAAATGTTTTCACCCGCTTACTGTTTGTGCGTAATACGCGAAGAGTGCCATTGTCGAATTTCACTTGATTCGATATTAGAAGTTTGCTCGGAACACATTGTCTTTGCCCACTTGCGCAAACGTTGCTTGCGTCCGAGAGCCACGTCGGGGGTTTCCGCAGTTTGTTTATGTAGTTTAGAGCGACTACTTGCGATACAACTGATTCAAGGACGAGAGGGTTCTCAACTAACTCACGACAAGACAGATCATCAAAATGGTGCAATGTCGTCGACAGATTCAGAACCTGAAACCGTACAGTCGGAAGTATAATAATATATATTTGAAACCGTACAGTCGGAAGTATGATAGTATATATTTGCACTCTAAATATACATATGCGGGACGACGTTCGCGGAATTGTAGAAGATATTAAAGTATTTGTAAAAGAACACATTTTGACTGGGCGGGGGAGTATTTTTTTGGCTCAAGCCGAGGCACTTGAAGCACAGGGCTGCCAACACAAAAACTCATGTTGTCTAGCTTGTTTTGACGATCAAGAACTATACGAATTAGATTACTACCTCCAGCTCTTAAGAATTATCAAGGCTCGCTTGAAGAGAGCAGCGTCGAATTCATCCTCGTGTGATTCAAATATATGTACAACATACGATTTTAGATCAGGTGTCCCAGTCGTTGTTTATGAGACCAGATTCACTGGCGTTATGAAATTTCTCATTTTTCTTTTTATGGCAATTGCTGGTCTCACACAATTCATTAGGGGGCAGATAGACGGCGAGCTTTCGGCGTGGAGCCAGATTGGATTTATAGCAGGTGCGATTATATCCATTTCGTATTTTTACAATACGAAACAATATTCTTTTATTGTACCGCAACTGGGGTCTCTTGTAATTTCAAGCTTACAATTAGCGGCTCTCGCTCGTCATCGGGGAGACTCGGATATCTTCGCGGACTGGTAGGTGCAACTTGTGCAACTTCTTCAAATGAGGACATTTCTTTTAATAGTTCGCTATCGTCAAACTGTAACAGTGGTTCGGATAAAATTGTATCTATTTCCATCACATCATCAAACATGGATTCCATATTACTCTGAAGTTCTTCAATTTTCTCGATGCTGTTGTTTTTGCTGAATTTACTAAAAGCATTCGATGCTGCACGCATTGCCTCCAATTGCGTCTGATTCAAATTCAACTGCTCCAGTGCCATTCGCTTTGAATAAATATTATTCATGCGGGCATGGCATGCGTTCACATAATGTTGAATCACCTTTTTTCGCCGCAAAATGTGTAAGCGTTGCATCTTATTACGCGATACACGGAAACTCTTGTCAAGACTTTCTTCTTGACGGGTGTATTTTTCGCACATCTTTTGTAACAGAGCTTCCACCTCGTCGAGTCTTTGAAGGCAACATACCATGTCTGGCCGTTTCTTGAAAAGCGACACCCGGCAACCCATTGCTTTCTAAATCGTCATCCAGATATATACTGCAAATGTCATCTGTTAAGCATACTCGGTCGTACACATGTACCTTTTTAATAAATATTTTTGCCCCCATTTATAAACATAAACTACTCCTTTTATAATATAAATTGTTCTATCGTGCCACTCCTCTTGAAAATCACTTTCACACTACCTTCGCCAAGTTCGATTTTAAAATCTTTTATATTACAATAATGAATTCGCCTGCAAATATCAAGAACATTTTCTTTGCGCTTTCTCAACGTTTCGCTTCCACAGACAGCTTTTGTGTAGAACCTTAGTCCTGTTAGTCCTGTTAGTCCTGCAGCGTCCGAAAAGAGGTCTTTATGTCTACTTTCGTAATGGGTTTTCAAGTCAGAAAATCGCCGGAACCCGTTTTTAAAACCAAACCCATCGCAACCTGCTTCTAAGCATTTAAACACCTTATCGTCCAGTGCTAATCCAAATGGACTATTGACACATTCATATTTCATAGTCGTACTTTTTCCACCCTTGTCTTGTGTCGATAAATGGCTCTGAAGGCATTGTAAAGATTTCATGTGCATTTTGCATATAGGGCACTCTCCATTTTTATCATAATAACCTTTCAATTCACGCGCCCGTTCTTGGCACTTATCGGCACACCAATCAGATTTTTCGAAAGGCTCTACTTTCCCTTTTTTTTTCGATCCGACTCGATCATTCGATCCCACTCCCGCTTTGCGCTTTGGGTTAGGTACTGGTGAGTTTTTCATTGTTCGTTTTTTCAATTTCATTAAAGTTTTTCGTTTGTCCAATATTTTTCGTTTGTCCAATATCACTTCCATTAGTGTATCAAATAGCGGTTGGATCTTATCGCACCGATCCACATCAAGATTCTTAACTTTCGCACGGGCACGATCAGGAATCGTATCCAAAACTTCAACATCTTTACTATCTCTTACTTCTCCAAGTAGTTTTTTTAAGAATGTAAGTGTTTCAGCCACCCTTTTTTTCGCAGCGAGTTCCACGTGTCGATCTAAGAGTACAGGCTTTAATTTTTTTTTGTACATATCTTCTAACACTGCCATATGTTTCGCGTCAACTGCGTACGGTGTCGTTCCGACTGGTGGTTTTTGCGACGTGTCAACTTCGTGCGGTGTCGTTCCGACTGGAAGTTTTTGAATGCGTTCAAGTTGCTTTTTGCTTTCTTCTATACATTGATCGAGAATCGCAAGGTCACTTACTTGCACTTGTATGTCTGGTCGCTCGAAAAACGAAACATGGTCTTCACTAGGAGTAATATCTGGTATATGTAAACATTGTTTAATTCGCACCAACCTGAATCTTTTTTTTTGTTCTTCGTAATGTTGAAGCTTAGACCTCAGTTTCTCTTCCGAATCTGTTGACATTATTTCACAAATCTCCTCGCCATCACTATCAGAATCGTCATCACTCCAAAATACTTCCATCAAGGCACGCTCGGCGTAGTTCATCTTAGCAAACGAGAACGCAAGTGGAATGAAACGACTTACACTTATACTGAATCGAAGATCACAGGTGTGAAAGATCACAGGTGTGAAGCACGAGGAGTATCTCAGTGTAGTTTCTACACGGTTCGATATTGTTAGTTTTGACGTCTCTTAGCATTCAATTCAAATTAGTATTCAAATTTATTCAAATTAGTATTCAAATTTATTCAAATGAGGATGTTTTTAAGGTTGGTGAAAGAATATGATCAGCACCGAACATGCCAATAACAGGGTTTATTCTTCGGCACTGATTCGTGAGATTTTATCTAATTTAGTAGATGGCATCCCAATAGTCTCTTCCAATACAGGTACTGCTGTATATGGTATACGTATACCTAACCCGTATCTGTACTATGACGAACACATTTATGGTTAAGGACTTATGTGCGTTTTCTCTACTAGCACATAGCATTTGAATTCGCTTCATTGTTCGCTACTATATACTTGTGGTAGTTGCGAGTATTCTTGTACTACTTTTAGCATCTTATGTGAGTTACTATTATTAAATACTATTGATAATTTTTTCTACGAAGTTGTTGACCAGAACACTCTCCGCAACGTAATCAAACCCATCGAGACGACCCATATCGAGTTCGCTGGTATGAGAAATCCACTGTATTTTACCGATAAGTTCGACTGGATTTTTATAGTTTTTTTGAAGTCTCTCGAGTCGAATATGCCACGGTGTTTCAATTAACGCAATTTTAAAACCACGTTCTTTCAAATATTCAATTTCCTCGTTGTACCTGACATCCTCTACAATAACCACGTCACGTTCCTCGATAATTTGCTCACACAACTTCTGAATAACATGGTTGCGCCGAAGAATGTGAGCTGTCTCATGTGTTAAAATACCGTCATGTCCAAACTCGTTCTGTAAGACTGATCGGAGTGATATTCTCTGACATGAGATATCAAGCTGGAGGTCACCCAGTCTCTCAATCAACCGGTCAACTGCGAATGTCTTTCCACTACACATTGTACCAACTATTGCAAGACGGATCTTGTTTAGTGGTACCGTATCAGAGGTACTCACTACGGACATGGTTAAGTACATACAGTGTCGTATTTATAGTGTAGCTAGCAATTTTATGGATTGTAGGGAGATCGAAGATCTCGTTATCACTATGTGCGTATAGTATAATGATAGTTAGTGTTAGTGTAAAAGTTATTTTGGCAAGTATTGTGAGTACAGCAAATCCATATTTAAATATTCCAAG
>Ga0209631_10001822_pt1 | contig 26396 bp, 14 predicted proteins | sample COG_08_FD_184752 | JGI IMG/M metagenome (GOLD analysis project Ga0209631, IMG submission 184752) | Pelagic Microbial community sample from North Sea - COGITO 998_met_08 (SPAdes) (version 2) | ecosystem: Environmental > Aquatic > Marine > Neritic zone/Coastal water | place: Helgoland, sampling... | reverse complement strand
CGAAGCGTGGAAGACGAGCGAGGGGTGGTATGGGTCGGAGATGGAGCCATTCAGCTATACGGTCTATATGGATACGGGTACGCTGTCCGGCGACGGCAACCGCGTTGTCGTGTTCCGTGATAACAATGATGTGAGCTACGGTTACGTCTACGAGTGGAAATCATCGACGTGGTCCTTGGTCGGAGACGCGATAAGCCTCGGTGGGGAAGCATCACTTTCGAACGACGGAAACGTCGTGGCGGGCGCCTATGAAAGAATATATAAAGAATCGGGCTCTGGAGCATGGAGCCGGCTCGGTTCGGCAGGTTGGGTCCCACGCTACCAGGTGTCTCTCTCAAGTGATGGTACTCGTGTCGCAAGTGGAAATTATGGTGCTGATATTTCTGATAATTCTAACGTCGGTTTGGTCGAGATCCAGGAATGGGACTCAGATGCTGAAGAATGGATGACCATGGTGCAAATCACGGGAGTAGCGGCAGATGATAGAGCTGGATGGATGGTATCCCTTTCCGGGGATGGGTCTCGCGTCGCCGTGTACTCTGATGGGGCAAAACACACGCGGGTGTTCGAGATTGGCACCACCTGCGACACGTCCGCCGCTCCGCCAAACGCCGCGGTCGGAAACTGTCCCTCGACACTCGCGTTCGGCTCGAGCTGCCAGCCGGAGTGTATTCAGAATTCCACCGCGGACAACCCGACGTCGACCTGTGTCTCGGGGTATCTGAAGAACGCGACCTGTGTTAATAACTGCGAAGTATCCGCGCCGGCCAACGGCGGGATGGGCAATTGCGGTGATTTTCTCGCGGACGGCGCGAGCTGCCAGCTGGAGTGCGACCCGGGTTACGCCACGAGTAGTGGTTCGACGAGATGCAATTCGGGGTATCTGAGTAGTATCGCCTACTGTTACACGACGAGCTGCGACGTATTCGCGCCAGCCAACGGCGGGATGGGTGATTGCGGTGATGTTCTCGCGGACGGCGCGAGCTGTCAGCCGGAGTGCGACCCTGGTTACGCCACGGCGAGTCCGACGACCTGCAACTCGGGGTGGCTGGATGATGCCTACTGTGTGAAACCATGTGATGTGTCATCCGCGCCGGCCAACGGCGGGAAGGGCGATTGCGGTGATGTTCTCGTGTCATCAAGTCCTTGGAATGATGCGAGTTGCACTCCGACGTGCGATGACGGCTACGTCCTCAAGGGAGGCGTGAAGACGACATGCAACAGCACCGGTTTCCTCGATGCGGCCGAGTGCAGGAAGAGGTACTCCTGGGGAGACGAGAAATTCTGCCCGAAATGGGAGGATGTCACGTTCTGCAATAACGTCAAGACGGAATCTGATTGTGACGCGGCTGACGCGGCGAGAAGCTGCGTGTGGTACGAGAACGACTACTCTGGGTCCGCGTTTTGCTACCACGACGATGTCACGTTCTGCTTTAACGCGAAGACGGAATCTGATTGTGACGCGGCGAGAAGCTGCGTGTGGAGCTCTGATGGGTCCGGGAGTTGCTCCCACGACGATGACGACTGGAATGACATGACCGGTGAAAGTTATTCTGAATTCGGTGGAGAGACATGCAATGACCATGACATATGGCATGCTTATAATCATGGAGAATTCGAGGAAGCGGCTGCTTTGTGCAACGCCCTATCAAACTGTAAATGGTATGACACTGGTGGGTCCTCTGGGTGCTCAGTTGACACGGATCGCGTAAAAAAGATTATATCCGACACCGGCGCCCCTCCTGGCGTGGCCGGTTACTGGATTGGGTGGTATACAGATGCGTGCTGGTACCTCCCAAAATCGACATGCACCACCAGCACAACTGTCAGGGGATGCGAGCTCTCTGACTATGACGATTGGCCATGTCGACCCAGCTTGGCGAAACAGGTAGCCGCCGGCGCCGATGGTTGCACCGGACACGCTGATTTTGAGGCGGTCGCCGCGTTGGGCGGCATGACGGTCGCCGAAGCGCGCGAGAAGTCCATGGCCAAGACGGCGAAAGAACAGGCGGAGGACGCTCGAGACTCGATTCTCGAGGGTATCGCGGACGAGAGGCTGAAGAAGAAAGCCAAGCTCCTGGCGGACGCCGTCATCGCCGGCGAACCGGTGAAGAAACTCTCCGCCAAGCTCGAGGCTGCGGACGAAGCATCCGCGTGCTCCAGCTACTACCTCAAGGCCAGTCTCAGCCCCAGCAAAGGCGCGTGCGTCGCGACGGCTGCGTCCAGGCGCCGAGGTCGAGCGCTCGCCGCGTCGACGTACGACGTCTCGGTTTTCTTCAAATCATCCCAGCTCAGCGACGGCGCGCTGAACGCGGCGGCGGAAAGTCTCAAGGCTGAGGGCGTGAGCGGCGTGAAGGTGACCGCGTCGGTGGATCCCATAGCGGAGCTCAAAACGATACCGGGCGTCGACACGAGCGCCGTCGACACGCTGGAGACTCAGTCGGAGATTGCGAACAAGGACAAACCTCCGTCGCCGCCGCCGCCGCCGTCCCCACCGCCAAGTCTCATCCTCGATGATGATGACGCCGCGCCGGGGCTGGGATCGGGCGCGATGTTCGCGAGCGCGTGTGCGCTGCTCTCCGTCGCGGTGTTGATGTGAGTGTCCGTCCGCCGCGGGCGCGGGTCCGCTCCGACTGCTGCCAGCAATTTTTAGAGAGCACCTTTAATCGGAAACGCCAAATTCGCCACCGTTTTTGGGCGGGGCGCCACTTCCAGGCGCGCCGTCGTATCGCCCACTCGTGACCTCCGCTCTCACCTCGCCGCGCCGAGTTGTCCGCCCTCTCGAGTCCGAAGGTCCGTCGCGCCCCGCCGCGCCCTCCATCCTCGCGTCTCCACCGACCCGTCGCGCGCGCGCCGACCCCGATCGTCTGTTTTGGCTCGTCTCATTTTGGAAGCGATGCCGCTTACGTCCCAACGCGCCCTGAACCCATCCCATCGTCCCGCTCGCAGGACACCCGGGGCTCCGTCCATGTCGTCCATCGACGTCGATGAGCTCGAGGTCCGGGTTCGCCGCAGGCTCGCGCTCGTCGACGCCCGTCGCACCGACTCCGCCCCCGGGAACGCCCGCGCCCGATCCGAAGATGCCCGCTCCGGAAAAGGAACCGCATCGCTCGAGCGCAGGCTCCCCTCCGACGGCGGCGTGGTCGCCCAGAAAGCCGCGTCCGACGTCGCCACCATCGCGTCCGCGTGCGAAGGTATCGCGATTTTCGATTCCCTGCGCCCCGAGGAACGCGACGCGCTGTTCCGGGCCATGTACCGCCTCGAGTACGCCGCGGGCGAGGCGGTGGTGAGGCAGGGAGAGGAGGGCTTCAACTTTTACGTCGTCGTCGCCGGGTCCGCCGTCGTCACCGTCCGTCGCGACACAGACGAACCGTCGGACCGCCGCAAAGCGCACGAGAAGCAGCAGGATGCGGAGGAGGAGGAGGTCAGGACGCTGTGGCCGGGCGACACGTTCGGCGAGGTCGCGCTCCTCCATTCGGTGCCGAGGTCGGCGACGGTCCGGTGCGGGCGCCGCGCGGCGACGGTGTGGGCGTTGGATCGCCAGACGTTCAAGCGGACGCTCTCCGGCGGCGCGTTCCAGCGACGCGAGGCGTACGACCGGCTCCTCGGCGGGGTCCCGACCCTGGAGAGGCTCGACGACTACGACAGGAAGAGGCTCGCGGATGCCGTCGTGCCGTGCGCGTTCGCGAAGGGCCAGGCCATCTGTACCAGAGGCAAGGCGGAGGGCGCCAAGTTCCACATCATCGAGCGCGGCGAGTGCTCCGTCGAGCTCCTCGGCGGCAAGGAGGTTAACCGCCTGAAGCCCGGGGACTACTTCGGCGAGGTCGCCGCGCTTCAACGCGCGGAACCGACCGCCACGGTCGTCGCGCTCACCGGGGTACAGACTCTCAGTTTGGACCACGACGCTTTCGTTCGGATGCTCGGCGAGGACGTCATCGACGCCATGCGCAGACGTACCCGCGCCTACCACTACGCCACCACGCAGGACCGCGCGAGGGCGCCGAGTACCCTCCCCAAGCGCGCGAACACGTATCACGGCGGCGGAGTGACGACGACCAACCCGGGGATGGCGACGGGCGCGAGGGCTCGGATCGGGTGCGGCGACGGCGGCGGCGGCGGCATGCTCGCGGCTCGCGCTCGACTTCGCCGCGGGAACGTCTCGACCCAGGACACGTCGTCGTCGTCGTCCTCGTCAGCGACGTCGTACCTCAGGAGGTACACGGAACGTAAGTCGTCCATCGGGGATGCCGGCGCGCGCGTCGTTCGATGGAGGGACGAACGGGGTCGATCCACCGTGCGCCGGCGCGACTTATCGTTTCACAAGGAGCTTGGCGTCGGCATGTCCGGCGAGGTCTACCTGGCGCGCGCCGCCAACCTGGGTAACGCGCACTGCTGCGTCAAGGTGATGTCCAAGCGCAAGCTTCTCCGTCTGGACCAGGCGGAGAACATCATGCGCGAGCGCGCGTTGATGCGATCGTTCGGCGACACGCCTTTCGTGATGCAGTCGCTGTGTTCGTTTCAGGACACCGCTCACCTCTACCTCGTGATGGATTTCATGCCCGGGGGCGATTTGTTCCAGCTGCTGGTCAACGGTACTGATAAAGGCACATTCACACCGCCCACGGTGGTGTTCTACGCCTCGGAGGTTCTCCTCGCGCTCGAGTACCTCCACGGCCGCGGGTACGTGTACCGCGACCTCAAGCCCGAGAACATTTTGATCGACGGCGGCGGTCACCTCAAGCTCGCGGACCTCGGCTTCTGCAAGCCCTTACGCCCGGGCGAGCGGACGTACACCACGTGCGGCACCAGCGACTACATGGCCCCGGAGGTCATGCTGTCGCAAGGGTACGATATGTCCGCGGACTACTGGGCCTTCGGCGTCCTCGTCTACGAGATGCTCGCGGGATACGCTCCTTTCCAGGCCAAGACGGACTCGCAGCGCCACCGGCGGATCCTCATCGCGGACTTACGGTTCAAGGACGGGTTCCAGCTCCGCGCCAAGGACCTGGTGAGCAAGCTGTGCGTCGTGGACACCAGCCGACGGCTCGGCATGCTCTCCGGCGGCGTCGACGACATCAAGCGACACGCGTTTTTTCACGAGCACGGGAAGGCGGACTGGGCGGCTCGGGCGCGGCGCGAGGCGACGCCGCCGCTCATGCCGGTGATTCGTCGCGCGGAGGACATGACGCGGGGTGATGCGCTCAAGTCGGTGGCGCGGGCGACCGCGGCGGAGGCGCCGTCGCCCGCGTCGGACAGAGTGTTCGGTGAGTACTTCTAGCGGGCTGGTTTTTCATGCACAGCTGTCTCATTTTTTGTCAAACCAACTGAAGTCCCGCGTGAAAAATGAGCTGCCCGAGGGGCGCTCCGCCCGCGTCGGTCCACTCTCCGCGTCGCGTCGGCGCACGTGCGACCGGGTAGGGTTGGACGCGCGGACGTCCACGGGCGTGATGGGCATCGGCGACGACGGCGTGGATGCCGGCGACGGGGTGGCGCGCGACGAGATCGTGCGTGAGACGACGATGGTTCGGGATCCCAAGGGCGATGGGAAGAGATCCGACACGGGCGACCGGGCGGACCAGCGGGCGGACCAGCATGCGATCGACGAGCTCAGGCGATACGTCTGCCGCGTCCTCGGCGTCGATCCCAAGGTGGAGGGCGAGTCCGTCGTGCCGTCCGGCGGCGTCGGGTCGTCCGCGACGCGCGTGAACTGGCAGCGCGTCGGCGCCATCAGCGACGCGTGGATGGACGAGGCGAGCGCACCGGTCCCGGAGGCTGAATGGATGCGGGAGGGCAGAGAGGCCGCCGAGGCGATGGACCCGATCGATGACGACGATCCCAAGATCACCGAGGAGCACACGCGGGACATCGCGATCGGGCGCATCGGACCCCGACGCGCCCTCATCGACCGCAAATCCATGAGAGGCGACCTCCAGCTGTCAGACCACTGCTGCTCCGCCTACTCCCGCTCCAATTTCGCCAGCTTCAAGGCCAACACGTGCGTCTTCAACGGCAGGTGGCAGTACGAGGTCACCGTACGCACCGCGGGGATCATGCAGGTGGGCTGGGCAACCTTGAAGTGCCCGTTCACGGCTGAACACGGCGTGGGCGACGCTCAAGATTCGTACGCCTTCGACGGGCACAGGGTTCGCAAGTGGAACGTATCCCCCACGCCGTACGGTACGCAGTGGGTCCCGGGCGATGTCATCACGTGCTGCATCGACCTCACCGGCGACGAGTTGGGCGGAGGGACGGTGAGCTACCTCCGGAACGGGACGCACATGGGCGTCGCGTTCAGGTGAGTTTTTTTTTTGTTTCTTTTCGGGCGATTAGATTGACCCGACGCCGCGTTTTGTGTACAGAGACGTCCGGCGTGGACGACCCGGCCTGGCGTACTTCCCCGCGGTTTCGCTCAGCATGAACGAGTCCATGGACGTCAACTTCGGGGATTCGCCCATGCGGTACCCGCACGAGGACTACATGCCCCTCACGCTCGCGCCCGTCGTCGAACCCGCGTGGAAAAAGTCGATGGAGGCGTTCGGTCGGCTCTGCGCCTTTGGCGGCGTAGACGACCCGACGCCGTCGCGGGTCGGCTACTATTGTCGTCCCGAGGGTGTGTACCGTCAGAGCGGGACACCCGAGTTGCTGACTGTGGATGACGAGGCTGTGTTGGCGTGCGCGACGCTCCGGGGCGCGGGTCCCCTCGGCGGCGGCGCGCGTAACTTCGACCCGGAGTGGGAGTCGGAGTGGCTCCAGCGGCGGCACTTAGTCCGCAGGTTGATTCGCGTCATCACGCGCGAAGGGGAACGAAGGCGCGTGTGCGAGTACGAACGCACCGTGCGTCTGCTACGCGTCGGCCTGTTCGACGGTCGGTTCAACCTCGATCACGACAAAAACTGCCACGACGAGTCCATGGCGGCCGGAGTCTACGGCGGCTCGGGGAGACTCGAGCACGACCTCGTCAACTTTTCCAAGTCGGAGTACGGCATGGTCGTCGGCGAACTGACCGAGGCGCTCGCCGAGCACGTCCGTTCGACTCCGTTTACGGACGACGAGCCGTTACCGGCGGGATACGAACGGTCGGGCATGCCGTCGCACGCGCCGCTAGCGTTCGCGGCGGCGATTGTTCGCGACGAAACGGCTCGATCCGCGTGGATGTTTAACGAGAAATGGGGCAAGGAGCTCGAGGATTTTCTCACGTGGAAGTCTCCATCCCCCGAGGACCTCGCGGCGATGCTGCCCGCGGGCTCGGTGTGGTGGCCCGGCGCGGGAACGTCGGAGGCTATCTTCGTGACGGCGGACGGAGGGGACCACCCCGGCGGGGCGGGGTCGGAGATTCGGTGCAAGGCGGAGGGGTTGAGACTTCGCGCGTGTATGTCGAGGTCGTGCGCGATGCACTGCGGGCTCATCGACGCCGTCTGGGGGCACTGCGGCTTCGGCGCGAAGACCGGCGGGATACCTTTGCGAGGTGAGTTCAACACCGGATACGGTCACGGCGTCGAGTGGCTGACGGCGCTGCACGAGAAGAACATACCCGGGCGGTCGGTGCCGCACGGACACAGACCGTCGGACCCGTGCATCATGGGCTCCCTCTACTTCGCGATGCTCGCGCTGATCCGACCCGAGCTGGAGAACCCGAGGCTCCCTACGGATACACAACGGTACTTTCATTCGAATCGGAGCAACTTTGGGATGGCGAAGTGGTCCCCGTCTGGTTTCTACGACAGCTGCGCGCACCAGTTCGACCTTCCCCTCTTTGGCGGCGGGGTATCGCACGTCATGAAGACGTACCCGCCGTGTCACTCCGCTCCCGCGATGAACCTCGACGTCACCGCGCTTCGGTCGACGAGTGACGCCCCCGTGCTTGACCTGGCGGATGCCGGTTTACCGCGGCTCAAATTCATTTGGTTCAACGAGAAGACGTTCGACCAGGTCCAGTTCCTGTACCACCTCGCCGTCGGTAACCAGTACAAGTCCGCGGCGTTCCAGCTGCAGGCCCAGATCCAGTCCGCGAAGCAGCTCGAGGAGGCGTGCAAGACCTTGCCCAATTTGGAGGCTGAGCAGCTCAGGCACAGCGCGCAGACCAGGATCATGACCCAACTCCAGGTCATCTCGGACGAGTCGTCGACGCGTCCCCCGGATGAAGACGCGAGCGCCGCGTTCGTCGAGCGGCTCCGCGGCGCGCTCACCGAGGCGACCCAGCTGGCGAGTCATGGCATGGTATCCGACGACGTCGCCGGCGCCATCACGGCGGCGACGAGGAACCTCCAGGACCGTTACAACGTCGTCTTGGTCGACGAGGAAAACGACTCCACCGCGGCGGCTGACGAGACGCGGGAGGTTGCGAGCGGGTTCATCGGTCGGATAAAAGAGGAGCTCATCAAGCTGAGGGACGAGGTGGTGGACACCGCTCGGGTCTGCTGGTGGCACAGGGCGGTGTTGCACAGGCCGGAGCAGCAGGCGGGGATGTTCGCGGCGGCGGCGTACCAGGCGCAGGTCATCCTCGCGGCGATGGAACGAGGTGCCGAGCCGCGCAGGTTACCCTCGGACTCGGACAACGAAGACGAGGCCGCCGAGGATGTCGACGACGACGAAGGCGACGAGGATGTCTACGAGGACACGGATGAGAGCGATGAGGATGGATCCGTCGAACGCGAGAACGTCGACACCGACCCGGAGATGGACGAAGACGACGGGACCGACGAGGACGTGGACGAGGACCCGGGCGGTGGTCGCCGCCCCTATGATGGTCGCGTCCCGATGATGGTCGATGATGGTCGCGTCCCCGGCGTCGACACCCGGAAGGGCGCGCTCCTCCAGCACATCCCGGCGTACCACCTCGAGGTTCTCATCGACTCTTTCCACGCGCTTCGTCGCGGGGATCCGCCGTTCGCGCCCGTCGCCCCCGCTCGAGCCGCCGCGAGCCCCGGGCTGCACGGCGTCGTCAAGCTCTTGGTGCGACACTTCGCGGATGAGCGCGTCGTCAACCCCGACGTCCGCGACGTGATGCTGCAGAGCGTGTCCGTGCTTCTGCAGTACAAGGAGTACGTCGCGGTGTTCGAGGCTAACGACGAGGCGCGGCGCGAGATGGTCCCCGCGCTGCTTCGATCGTTCGACAGCAGGTTCTGGATCCCGGTGTCCAACATACTCCTGCGCCTGTGCAAGGGCGTCGGGTTCGGGCAGTACGACGACAGGGCCACGAAGGTGCTCTCCGCGATCAAGGCGACCAAACGGGACGGCGTGGACGGACCGGGGCTCGATTCGCAGCGCACTGACGAAAACATCGCGACAACCGACGGGCCCGAGTTTGGCACGTCGCCCGACGCGACTCTCGCTCGCGCCATCGCCACATCCGTGGACAGCTCCAGCCCTCTGTTCCGCGCGCTCATCGTGGACACGTTCCGGGAAGATCCCAAGTTGCTCGAGAGGTTCCTCGACCGTGTGTTCAACACCCTCAACTGGACAATCACCGAGTTTGGCGTCGCGCTGAAGGAGATGCTCGACATGCGGCAGCGCGCGGCGGCGGCGAGGAACCTCCAGCGGAAATGTACCGTGATGCTGGAACTCAGCGCGACGCTGGAGCGGGTGCTCGAGTTTCTCACCCTCGAGCTCCCCGCCGCGTTCCTGGACAGCCAGGCGTCCATGCGCATGAAGCGGCTGGTGGAGATTTTGCTCTTTGTCCTCGGGCACACGTGCGGCGCGGGTTCGGACGCCAAGCTGTTTGAACAGGCGCTCAGCATGAAACTCCCGGTTTTCGTCGCCGATAAGATTTCCAGAGCGCCCATCCTCGCGCCCATCGCGGGGATCATCCTGAACCTCGAGATCGCCGCCATGGCGTGGGTGGAAGGCCGCGGCGATGACTTCGGCGTGGACGAGGTCTCTGACACCGTCGCCGACGAGCTCGCGGCGGGCGCGGGTGAAAACAACATATCGCAGCTCGAGTACGTCTGCGCCTTTGACTGGGAGACACACTTCGGGTCCTTCACCGGGCGTGAGGAGGCGGTGATGGAGCTGCGGGACGTCGTGCGGCGGGTCCGTGACACGCGGGGCGACATCGAGCGGCGGCGCAAGGCTGAGGACGAGACGGACGTCCCGGAGGAGTTTGTGGATCCGATCATGCAGAGCTTCATGTCGGACCCGGTGACGCTGCCCGGGAGCGGGGTCGTCGTGGACAGGGAGACGATCAGGCGGCACCTGCTCACCGGGGACGGTACCGACCCGTTCAGCCGGACCCCGCTCGACGAATCCATGCTCGTGGACGCGACGGAGCTCAGGGAGAGGATCGACGAGTGGCGCAATGGCTTGCACGTGACGCCGCCGGACACCGCCCTCGAGGACGTCGATTAAATTAAGTGTTAAACGTAAAACCTTTTAATATGCTAGCTAGTCCGAGTGGAGAGTGAGACATTTGTTCACGTGGGCGTCTCGACGATGCGGATCGTCATCGAAAACTCCGGGTCCGTCGACGCCATCTCCTCCGCGACGGCGGCGTACGCCTTCGCCGAATCCATCTGATCCGCGGAGTGAACGACGACAATCTTGCTCCAGCCCCTTTTCTTCGCCTCCTCGAAGGAAAACCTCGCGCTCTCCCTCGCGTTCACGCCGGCTTCCTCCAGCACCCACGTGAACTTCTTGCCCACGCACGTGTGCCGCCTCGCGCGGTGCTCGCAGCCGCCCTTGTTCCCCGTGAGCTCGCGAATCCTCCGGTGCTCTCCGCGTTCGTCTCGCGACGCGCCAGGTGGCGGGCCCGGATAGACGTATCCAAACCCTGGCAGCGCGCACTTCGGGTACGAGTCGTGGACGTACTCGGTTTTGGTGTACTTGGCGATGAGCTTCTCGGCGAAGTGGCGCATCTGTTCCGCCGGGGAGACGTTCTCCCAGGAGTGATTTACGGGTGCGCCGGTGAGGATGAGATTATCAGCCATCTTCGCGCAGTACAGCTGTGCGGCGAGCAGCGTGCGCGACTCCAGCGCGGGCGTGGCTGGGAACTTCTTGTCCACGCCGTAGCCGATGATGAGCGCCGCGTCGTAAGGTCCGTCGTCGGCGGCGACGGGGACGACGCCGCCCGACGCGTCGAAGGCTCGGATGGATGGTATCTTGGATCCCTCAATCTTCAACTCCGCCGGAGGTGCATCCTTCTCCGCGGACGCGGACGAGGAGACGCCGGCGCCATCCGGGACACCTGTGGGGGCGAACTTGACGGCGAGCGCGACGAGAATCGCGAGCGCGGCGACGATGTACGCCAGGTACGATTTACCACCCGCCTCGGGCTTCTTCTTCGTGCGGCGACTCGCCATCTTGTGAAGAGACGGTCGACACGTGGGAAGAGTTTGACACAGGCAAAATGAGTGAAAAGCGGTATTTCAGGCAAATAGAGCGGGTGTGCATATTTACCTACGTGTTTGTAGTTAGAACAACCAGTATTTTTCATTAGCCAAACCGCAATCACGACAGATTTTTTTGAACTGAGAAAATATTGGCACCACCTCGGGGCAGGCAACTGTACACATCACCGCGCGAAGTCGAACGCACAGTTCGCACCTCGCCCGACGTCGCCTCCCTATTAGAAGGAGCGACTCGATCTCTTCCTAGGTAGTCAGACGCAGAACGCGACAGAGATGTACGGCGGTTACGACGGCAGCGCGACCCAGTTCGCGGGTAATGGGGGTGGCTTCATGGCCACCCCGACCGGCGCCACCGACGCGGCGACCGGCGCGGCCGGCGGGGTGAGTCTCTCTTCCCACCCGCTCTCGTGGCACCGCCCTATGTCGCGATTGAAAGATGTCGTGCGAGAAACCCCGACGGGTCGGCCCCGACGCTCGATGCGCGGCGTCTTCGCACCTGGGCACCCCCCTCGTTTTGTTCAAATCTTCCCTACGCCGGGCTCCATCCTGACTTTTTCCCTCCCTCTCCGCCTCTCCTTCCCGCAGCGCGGCCAGGGTCGCCCCGATTCGCTCGTCCCCGTGACGGTCAAGATGCTCCAGACTGCGATCGCCGCGTCCAACGTGGTGCGTTCACGAACCGATTCTTCCCACGCATCAATCGACGCGCCCCTTCCCATCTCAGATCCAACCAGCGATTTCAAACCCGCACAGCTGTGTTTTTGAACCCAATTGAAGCGAGCACAAACACTGACGATTTTCCGCCAATCGCGCCCCCGCACCTCGACTCACGCACAGGACGAGGGTCTTCGCGTCAACGGCGAGGAGGTCCACAACATCACCCTCCTCGGCAAGGTCATCGAGGCCACCGACACCGCCACCAACCAGGTGTACACACTCGACGACGGCACCGGCACCGTAGTAGTGAAGCAATGGGTCGACGCGGACGACGCCGACGCGGCGTCCAAGAAGGACGCGGTGACCGTCGGCAAGTACGCGCGCGTCTACGGCCACGTCAAGCAGTTCGGCAGCGACACCTCCGTCGTCGCGTTCAGCGTCAGGCCCGTCGAGGACCACAACGAGGTCACCTACCACTTCCTCGAAGCCGTCTACTGCAACTCGCACAACGCGTCGAGGGCGGATGCCAAGCCGGCCGCCCCCGGAGCCGGCGACGCCGCCGCCGCCGCGGGGACCGCGTACGCCGCGCCTTCCTCCGCGCCCGCCGCCGCGGTCAACGCCGCGGGCGGTAGCTGCGTGGATCAGGCCAAGGCGATCTTCGAGGGTCCCGACGGGCGACGCGACGAGGGCGTGAAGATTGACGTCGTCGCGCAGCAGCTCAACGGGCGGTTCACCGAGGCGCAGGTGCGCGAGGCTGTGGAACACCTCGTGAACGAGGGCCACCTGTACTCCACCATCGACGACGATCACTTCAAGTCCACCAACCTGTGAGTGGTGTGTATCGAGTGCGGTGATCAAGTGCGGTGAGGAGACGGAGGATGGCGAACGGAACGGGGGGATGGCGATCTCGTCTAACAACGTAGCGGCTCACTTTTAACGTTAAACGCGGGTGCGCGACCCATCTGATTGAAAACAAATCGGGGCTTGATTTTCAGCCCCAGACGTGAAAAGTTGTATAAGTTACACCCCAACCCAACCCATCCGTCCCGTGCCTTTCACGAGACGGTGTCCCACACGAGCTGACTGGCCCACTCCGCCTGCTCCTGGTACGCCTTGCCAACCTCGAAGGACCACGGATCCTGCGCCGGCGCGGGCGGCTTCGAGGACGTCACCGCTTCGTGAACGTTATGAGTGTCCGTCTCCCTCTCCTGACTCGCCCACTCCTGGTACGCCTTGCCAACCTCGATGGACCACGGATTCTGCGCCGGCATGGACGATTCACGCGTCCGTTCGAGAACGACACCGCCGACCGCCCCCTTCTCCCGCGTGGCGATGTCCCGAAGGGTCTTGGCCTGGGTCTGCGACGCCGCCTCCCGCCTCGCCTGCTGAAGCTGGTTCCGTAGCGTCTCCTCCTCCCGCCGGAGTGTCACCACCGCGTGCTTGAGCGCCTCGTTCTCCACGCGCAGATCCGCGGGGAGCCACTCCCACCGCTGGAACCTGTGCTCCGCGTGCGAGACGTTGTGAGAGACGTCGTGAGAGACGTCGTTGTGATGAGAAGCGTCGACGCGATCGTTGCGAGAGACGTCCTTGCCGGTGAGGTCCTCTTCGAACGTGGGGTCCTCTTCGAACGTGGGGTCCTCTTCGAACGTGGCCTCGTGTGTACGCTCGACGATCGCGCCGTCGCCGGAGGCGCCGTCGCCGTCGCCCAGCGGCGACGGTTTCGCGAGCGAGCCCGATCCGGATCGCTCGCACCGCCGCCTCTTCGAATTCGTGAGGTCGGAGACATCCGACGCGGCCAGGGAGGCGGAGCTCGCGCCCATGCGTTTGGACTGGCGGGACTCGCGCAGGGACGTGACGTGGCAAACCACCGGCCCGCCGACGCACATGCACATGCTGTAGCACTGTCGGGTGGTGGGGGGAAGGGTCGAGAGGTGAGTAGCGGGTTTTTTTTTGGGGGGGAGACTGGTGTCCACAGGCTGACAGGAGAGGGTTAAAAAAAATATCCGCTCGTCGATTTGTTCGAAACTTCGGGGTCGCGCCCTTTGGAACCCGCGGGAGCCGGGTCGCGGGGGAACGCGGATTCGATGGGGGTTGGGGCGCTCACCCTAGGACACTGGGTGAAATCCCTGAAACCCGCCTCGCCGCGCCTGTTGCCGCAGTCGTAGGCGTGGAACCTGGCGCCGCAAGTCCCGCACAGCTTGGCAAAATCGGGGTTCCGCTTCAGCATGCCTCCGCAGCAGTGGCACGATCCTTTCGCAGCCTTGCGCCCCGTGACATCCTCCTTGCTGACCTCCTCCGGCTCGGCGCGTTTGTTCCCAGGCCGAAGCCTCATATCGTGTCTTAAGGACGGGCTCGTGTTCGCGGGGGACATGGAGGTCGACATGTCACCCACGCGTACTTGACGAGTGCCGCTCCCGACCCGAGACCCGTTCAACACGTAGCTGTTTGGGGCCCACATCGCGTTTTTCAGGTTTACAGCCAGGCAGCTCCAGATACGAAAAATTCGGAATTAGACAAAGTTTTGAGACTATCCTGCTGTGCGAGCCGCCGTTTGGCCTTTTCTGGAAACTCCAACATCCCGAAAGGTCGCAAGAAACATCTTGAGAAATCCAAAATTCGTTTTTTTTTCTCCCCCAAATTGTCACAGGCCATACTGTCACCCAAAATTTAGTGCCACCGACGCGGCTGGGAGAGAACACACCGCGGAGTGGATCTGGAAAGAGACGACGCAGCCTCGGCCGCCGCGTGATTACGTTCAAACTCGTGTTTCATCGTCCTATCTCGTCCGCTTGGGACTCGGCGCGCCGATGGCCGGCAGCGGCGGCAAGTCCAGCAGGCCCCGCACTCGCATGCTCCTCGCCCCCGCGCCAAACTCCACCTCCTCCTCGCCCCCGATCGCACCAACCCCACCCTCGCCGCCTCCATCCACGTCGTCCCCGTACATGCCCCGCATCACCGCCACCTCCGTCCTCCAGTCATCCACACGGAACGGAGCCGCCGGCGGCGAGTGTAGGAGCCGCGAGACATCCGGCGTCGACGTCCTCGACCCGCGCCGCGAGTGCCCGCCACCAATCGCTCTCGCCGCCGGGGACTCCGGGGGAACCGCACCGTCCAGCCCCAACGCGCGCACCCCGTGCATCGCCATCCCCACATCATCCCCAGGCACGGGCGGAACCACGTGGACGCCGCTGTCAGTGGAACGACGATGCCCCCCCACGCCGTGGTCCACCTCACTCGCGTCCGAGTCCGTCGTCGTGAACCCGCTGATGCCCCCCCCGTGCTCGCTCCCGCCGTCGAACCCGCCGAGTCCATCCCCGTCGTACCCATCCGACCAGTACCCCTCGTACTGCAGCGCGGGAACGTCCACGTCCCCGGCGCCCAAGATGAACGGGTGCTGGAGCAACGCCTCGGAGTTTGGCCTCGCGGCTGGATCGCGCTGCAGGCACATGAGAACAAACTCGGAGGCGTGCGGTGAGAGCGATTGGGGAACCTTGGGTAACTCCTTGGTGCTGGCGATCTTGAATATGGCCTGGACCTGCCCGCTGCAGTCCCCCCACGGGTGCTTCCCGCTCGCCATCTCGATCACGGTGCATCCCACGCTCCAAACGTCCGCCGCCGGGTGATCTCCGCCGGGTGATCGCCGGATAACCTCGGGCGCCATCCAGTACGCCGATCCCTTGAAGCTCCCGCTGTCCGCCATCTGCTCCACCAAACTCTTGGCCATCCCGAAGTCCGCGAGCTTGATCCGCCCGCTCTTCTCCACCAAAATGTTCCCGCCCTTGATGTCCCTGTGCACGCACCGCTGCGAGTGCAGGTAGTCCAGCCCGATGAGAATCTGCCGCGTGTACACCTGGATGACGCCCTCTTCGAAGGCGCCGAACCGGGACAGTAAACTCGCAATGCTCCCGCCCGGTACGTACTCCAGGAAGATGTACAGCGCCCGGGGTTCACGTGAGATGCCCACGTACCGCACGATGTTCGGGTGCTGCAGCCTGGACAGCAGCTCAACCTCCTGCTCGAGCTGCTCCGCGGCTTCCGAACCCTTTTCATTCGCGCCATTTTCATTCGCCGTCTTGGCGGCGGCGGCGACCTCCTTGACCGCGAATAGCTCGCCGGTCTCGCTGTTGAGTCCGAGGTAGACGGTACCGAACGATCCGCTCCCGAGGCAGTCGCCTTTGGTCCAACGCCTCGGTTTCATTGGCGCGGGCGCGAGGTAAAAGCCGCTGCGAACCGTCCTTTGATCGTCCGAGTACCCGGAGGAGGCGGCGGAGGTCATGGATCCGCGGCTGCCCGTGCGCCTGTGCCCTGCCCGGGTCCTCTGCGGATCTCTCTCCTGCCCGCCCGCCTCGCGCGGTCCTGTTGTTGAGAGCCTGTGGTCAGCCTGGGTCCCGAGGTTGGAGAGACCGAGGTTGTGGCGCGAGAACTCGGCGCCGTCGCGCGCGGACGTCTCGAGGGATGGCGGGCCTGAGGATCCCGTCCGGCCCTGGGATCCCTTGGGTGAGCGCGCGTGGGGTGGGTCATCGCGGAAGCCCTGGTGCCCCCGCGACTGGTCGAAGCCCGGTGAGCGGGGTACCGAGGGGATGCCGTCGTCCCTGCCGCCGAACGCCTCGCGTGAGCGCGTCCGTCTGTGCCCGGGCCTGCCGCCCCCTGACGCGCGAGGCGATTGCGATTCGGGATTGCTCACGGGGAACGCCTCGAGCGCGGCGGCGGCTTGGCTGGAGGGTCCGGGGCCCGCGGCGTTGGGATCCACGACGGGGTCGCTCGGTGAGGGCGAGCCGGGCCTGGACTTGGACTTCAGCGAGACACCGGTGAGCCTCCTGAACCAGCCCATCGAGCCTCGACGCTCGGGCGAACCGACCACTCAATTCTCGGACGGGTCAGTGCCCTTCGTGAGAGGCGCCCGGACCCGATGGGTGCCCCCTCTCTCTCTCGCGATGCTGACGCGCGGCGTTCGTGCGCTAGTGATACGTCATGCCGCCGTCGCGAGGCTTCGAGTCCACGGTCAAGGGCAGCGCCTGGTCGTTGTGACGAGGAGGAGTTCGGCGGTCGCTGAAACACAGCGAGGAGACTCATCTGAATTTTTGTAATGCGCTGACGAATGAGGCGCGGGGGCTGCACTTCGGGCACACGAGGTCGCGCGACCAGGGCGGATCGCGACGCGGGTTCGGGGCGCGTTTCTCAGATGGGTACGATGGGAGATCGAGACCGGGAGACGGAGCCCGTCCGGGGATCGGACGCGCGCGTCTCGGCGCCTCCGAAAGCCTCGGCCCCTCCGAAGCCCGGCGAAAACAGTTTCCAAAACGCAGGAAATCGCCACGTGGCTCGGGACTCGCGATGCTCGCCCGCGATCCTCACCGCGTGCCTCGTCGTGCTCCTCATCGCCCCAACATCCGTCCTCGCCGTCGCATCGCCCAAGCCCCGGCGCTGGGCGGATATCGTCGAGGTCAAGGCTGGCGAGGCGAGCGAGACGCAGCGCGAGGAGATCCGGTCCTTCTTCTCGTCCCTCGACGCCGACGGCGACGGGCAGGTCCGCGGCGACGAGCTCGGGGCGTACGTCGCGTCCAGCGTCGGGGGTCAGGATTTCGACACCGACGTCGAGGTCCAGGACGCGGTGCGCGCGGTGCAGGAGCGCATCGACGGGCAGGACACCGGCGACGCGATCGACGCCGACGAGCTCATCGTCTCCCTGACACGCACCACCAACCAGATGCTGCGACCGCACAGGGTCTCGCGATGGGTCAAACACGGCCTCAACTTCCCCCAATACGCCGATCGGTTCGACTCGCACGGCATCACCATCCTGGACTTCCCCGCGCTCCTCGCCGACGACGGCGCCGCGCTCAAAGGCGAACTCGGAGTGGACAGCGCCCTGCACAGAGCCAAGCTCACGCGAGCGCTCAAGCGGCAGCTCTTACAACTCGGCCGGTCCCCGGGCGAACCACTCGACGTCCGCGCCGCCGCGATCGGCGAGGACAAGGTCAACGTCAAGTGGAGGCCGCCGAGGTACCACGGTAACCCGCCGGTCCACGCGTACATCGTGCAGGTACGGGAACCCGGGGTACACGAATGGATCAACGCGGGTGACGCCGTGGCGCACGAGGACGACGACGATGAACTTTCGCTCGTCGCAACGGTACACGCGACGCGGGAGATGGCGGCGGCGGCGGCGGCGGCGGGGATGGGGAACGGACGGGTGGTACCGATGAGGTTCAGGGTCGTCGCGTGGGGCGCGCACGGCGGTGGATCCAGTGAAATATCCGCCGCGGTTGACATGAAACCGACGCGGCGAAAGCCGAAGGGCTCGGGGTCGTACGGCGAGCGTTCTTCAAAGGATGGAAACGTGTGGTCCGTTCGGACCGCGATGGGTGTCGGCGGCGGTGGAGATGGAGCCGGTGGGTCGACTACCTTGCTCGGGGGGCTGTACAGCGCGATGGGTACCTTTCTCATCGCGGCGGGAATCGCGACGAGGTTCGCGCTCAACGGGGCGTCGCTGGCGGGGGCGAAGGGTTTGACGTTTTTACTGGCGCGGGCGCGGGGACGGGGGCCGGGGTTGAACGCCGAGGACGGTACGCTCGAGCGCGCGGGTGAGGCCAGCGCGAACGGCGCCGCGGCAACGAACGAGGACCGCGACTCCCCACCGCTCGTACCCGTGTCGCGCGTCACGAACACGAACCCCGCGGGCGCGAACACGAACCTCGCGAGTCCGCAGCCGAGGTACGACCGCGCCAGGGTGCTGGAGTCGGCGATGGCCGCCGCGGTCGCCGCGGGCGTGGCGGACGCGGACGACGAGGCCATCCTGTCGTCCCCGGCGGTTCTCAACAACAACAACGGCGCGCGGTTCCCTAATTCCAACGCGGCGTCGGTGAACGGTTCGTCGTACGCGGCGAGCGACGCGAGCGACGACGTCGACGGAGCTCCCGGAATGGACGCGGCGATTTGCGGTTTATCGAGCGAACCGAAGAAGAAGGGTCGTTGCTGCGTCGTGGGTTGCAAGGCGCGTTGGGACCGGTGGAGTCGCATGGGCGATTTCCGCATGATGTACCAGAAGCACTACTGCGGTTTATGCCAGCGCGCGTACTGCCAGGCGCACACGCGGGTGAGCCCCCACGGCGCCAAAGGCCGATGCGACCCCGAGAGTAAGTGTTACTGCGCCGTGTGCTGGGATACTTTGGATAAATCGACCCGGGAGTCTCTGGAGGCGACGAACAAGCTGCCGGGGCGGCGGGAGCTGACGAGCGGGACCGCCACGCCGGACGCGGGGAAACGGGCGAAGACACGGTGGCGCTCGGTGCTCAACTACAAGCTCCGGACGCCGTCGCGGGCGGAGAATATGAACTTGATGGATCGAGAAGATCTCGAGGAGAACTGAGCAGCTGAGTGACCTTCATTAATAAAACACGTAACGTTAACGTATTCAACGACGCACTATCGTGTCACTGTCATACCGCGTCTGACAAGGCTCAATAGGGCTGAAGGCTGAGGAGTTCGACGTCCACGAGGACGCCGCCGTCGCTTCTCGGAAGGTACTGTCCGAAAACCTTGCGTTTGAAGCACAGCTCGCCCGGCACCACGAATCGCCGTTTCTCTCCCACCTTCATGCCCATCACGCCGCCGAATGATTCGTCCTGGACCTCGTCCTTCACCCCCGCCTGGTAGTTGTACGCCCGTCGCGCGGCGCTCGACGATGCGAACGCGTGTCCATCGCTAGCCGTGTACGCCGTGTACGCCACCTCCACGAACGGCTGGGGAATGTAATGATCGACCGTATCGGTGATGCCCCTCTCCACGTTCCCTTCGCTCTCTCTGTCCACGATGAACGCGACGCCGGACTCGAGCGTTGTCCACCCTTCCGGTAACGCGTTCACGTCGATCGCGTCGACGTCGAGGGAGCGATCGGTCGGGGCGAGGAGGTACGCCGCGAGGTCCGCGGCGTTTGCCGGCTCCGTCTCGAGCGCGAATCCCTTCGTCTGGCTGGCGACGAGCGAGCCGAGGAGGAGGTCTCTTCGACGGCACCCCGGCGATGGCCTGATTGACGATGAGCGAGGCGAGGAGGAGGTCTCTTCGCTGACGGCACCACGGCGTGGTGGTACACCGACGCGGGCGTGGCACGCGACGACGTGCGCCATCTCGAAATGAGAAACTCTTATCCAACAAAATCGGGAAAAGGCGCCGTATTTCACCTTCGCGAATGTTCGTTGACATCCTCATTAAAATTCAGTGTTGTGTTTTATGTAGTATCCTCCTCTTGCATCCTCCTTGCATCCTCCTTTGCTAAGACGAACCCCCGTCTCACTCCACGCCGGGGTTCCCTTCACCCGTCTATTTTACGCATTTGAAACGGATCGGTCGGCTGATCCGTCAGCGGACCCCAACGCTCGTGCCGTGTTCCCTCCATTCAAACCACCATTAATTCCTTTCCTCTCACGACGCCCGATCGTATATATACCCATCCAAACGCACACGTCACACACTAACCGGGCACCGCCATCGACCTCCTTAAACCGATTAAGCGTCGTTGAGGTCCTCGTCCTCGTCGGGCAGCGGCTGCGCGGCGGCGTTGGCGAGCTCCGCCTCGTACTGCGCCTGCTCCGCGGGGTCGATGGTGACCTCGGGTGGCGCGAGGGCCGGGGACTCCACGAACTGGAGCGTGGGGTCACCCGCGAGCTTGCGCGCGAGGTACAGGAACGGCTTCTCGAAGTTGTAGTTGGACTTGGCGGAGAGTTCGTAGTACTGCAGGTTCTTCTTGCGGTGGAAGGTGATCGTCTTGGCGCGAACTTGGCGGTTGCGCACGTCCACCTTGTTACCGCAGAGGACGATGGGGATGTCCTCGCACACGCGGGTGATGTCGCGGTGCCACGTGGGCACGTTCTTGTACGTGGTCCTGGACGTCACGTCGAACATGATGATGGCGCACTGGCCGTGGATGTAGTACCCGTCGCGAAGGCCGCCGAACTTTTCCTGCCCCGCGGTGTCCCAGCAGTCGAAGCGGATGGGACCGCAGTTGGTGTGGAACTCGAGGGGGTGGACCGCCACGCCGACGGTGGCTGTTTGGAGAGGGAAACACGTAGGATGATTGGGGAACGCGTCAGTCAGTCACCGCGTCAGTCCATGAGCGTCGCCGTCGAGTTGAAAAAGTTGGAACGTCCGAGGGGTTCGATCTAAACGAAACGTTGCACCCGGTGGGTACACGCGCGGCGGTGTGTGTGGTCCGGGCGGGGCACTCACGAAGGTACTTCTTCTCGAACTCGCCGGTCAAGTGACGCTTGACGAAGGTGGTCTTGCCTGGGGAGGTGGCGTGGGTATGGGTGGGGCGGGTCAGGACGTGGATCTGGTGGTGACTCGGCGGCGTCGCGAGCTTGGCGATCGGCGATCTGGGAGGAAAGGGGGACGCGTCCGCTGCGACGTCCGCGGCGCGGGATGGGCGTGGCACTCACCGGTACCACCGTCACCGACGAGGATGAGCTTGAAAGTGGGAGTCTGAGCCATCTTTCGTCTTTCTGTTTGGAACGGGACGGGCGTGGGTCAGCGTGAGGTCGGCGGCGTCTGGGCCTCGCGGCGACGAGGGGAGATCGCTTGAAATCTTTGGGGGGTGGGAAAAAGGCTTCGCCGACGGCGGCACGCGTCTCGACGGACGCGACCGTGAGGCGGCGATCCGACCCGTGATCGACGCGGGAAGAACCGGGACGTTCGTCGAGCTCTCACCTGTTCCTTAGCGAGCTGTGCGCTGAAATGAAGTGAACGACCAGGCACACGAGGGTTCCTCCAAGGACACTTTAAAAAGAAGGCCTTCCTTCTGTTTTTTCGGCGGCGTTCTTCATCCTTCGTGAATGATCACTGCCCTGCACCCTGACGCTGATGAGTTAGCCTTATGTGTGCATGAAATGCCTGTACCAAAATAATAATTTACCCGTGAGGATTTGAATTTATAAAATATCCCGAGCATCGAGTCTGTTTACTCACTCGGAGCCAATCCAGATCAGCAGAATCTGTCTGTTGGCAAGGCTGGATTCTTCCCCGAGCTCTCGTGAGCCTTGAATCGTGCATTGCTGGCACCAGTCACGCTCTATCCGAGCGGTGCGAGCTCGTCGACGCGGTGAGTGTGTGTCATTCGCTACCGTCGCACGGGTCTCACCCCACGAACGACACGCCCACGAGCCTCAAAACTCGCGCGTGACTTCGTAACCGAGTCCTCCAGCGGCAGGCCGTGAGAGATGAGCGCCTCCGTCGCGAGCGCGTGCCGCGCCGTCGCGGCTAATGTCGCCGCCGCAAGGAGCGCTTCTTCGCAGAGGAGAGGGAGCGTGCGAGGCGGGGGCGACGCGGTTTGCGGCGTGCGCGCGACGCGCGTGATCGCACCGCGCAAGAATGCGCGCCGCGGGGTGGTGATGAGCTCGATGGACGAGCTCGACGCGGAAGGTGAGCCGCTTGACCGATCGTGAAGACGGCACGCGGCGCCGTGACCCCCGCGCCGTTGCCCGATTCTCCCCTTTAAAACTTTTGTTTCTTGAATTATATGCGAGCCCCGGACACGCACGCGTTATCGGCGCACATCGCGTCCGTATCGCGCGCGTATCGGCCCGCACATCGCGCATTTCAGACCGAGCGCACCCTCGCTGAACAATCCCCGTCTTTAAATCGACACCGTCGCTGACCACGCACCGTCTCCCCACTCCCCCACACGCACCACAGCCGCTGCGGTCATGGAACAGATCCGCCAGCTGCAAGAGGCGAACGAGAAGCTCAAGACTGACATGGACCTCTTCGCGATGCCCGAGCCGCTTCCCGAGCGACCGGAGGGCGCGCCCGAGCCCGGCTCGACGCAAGGCACGTCCGCGCCCAAGAGCTCCTTCAGCGCGGACGTCCTCGGGATGGAGATGCCCTACCTCGGCGAGGGCGAGACCCGCGTCGGGTTTCAACACTTCGACAAGGTTGAAAACGAAAAGGCGCGCGTCGAGGCCATGCAGGTGGAGCAGGCGGCGAGAGTCACGGGAGTCACGCCGCGGCCCCCGCCAAAGTACGAGAAGACCGAGTGGCCGCTCTCCATCGTCTTCGTGTCATCCGAAGTGACTCCGTGGTCAAAAACCGGTGGACTCGCCGACGTGTGCGGATCGCTGCCGCGTGAGCTCGTCAAGCGCGGGCACCGCGTGATGGTGGTATCGCCTTACTACCAGAGGGGAACGAAGGAGGATCAACACTTCGCGGGTGCCTTCGATACGTGCTCCAACGCCGAGGTTGGCCTCTTCGGCGGCTCCCACGAGGTTGGGTTCATGCACCAAGTGTACGACGGGGTTGACTTTGTCTTCGTCAAGCACGACTGCTACGAACGACCGGGTGGCATCTACGTCGACCTGGAAGGCCAGGCGTGGCCCGATAACCAGTTCAGGTACACGCTCCTGTCGCACGCCGCGTGCGAGGCGCCGCTCAAGATCAACTTTGAAGGCAAAGGGACGTACGGTGACGAGGTTGTGTTTGTCGCCAACGACTGGCACGCGGGTCTCGTCCCGCTGGTCATCGCGTCCAAGTACCGCCAATACTGGAACACCTACCACAACGCGCGGACCATCACGGTGATCCACAACATCCTTCACCAAGGCTCCGAGCCCGCGACGACGTTTCCCAACCTCGGCATCCCCGACGACTGGTACTGGTGCCTCGAGTACCAGTACCCCGAGCACATGCGAGCGCACGAGCTGGACCTCGGTTTAGTGGTGAACATCCTGAAGGGCGCGGTGGCCACCTCGGACCGCGTGTTGACCGTCTCCGAGGGCTACGCCGAGGAGATTTGCACCCCGCTCGGAGGTAAGGGCCTGGAAACTATCCTCACGGAGCGTAAGCACAGGCTGGACGGCGTGGTGAACGGCATCGATCTGGACGAGTGGAACCCCGCGGAGGATGAATTCTGCGAGTTTCCGTACGACGTGAGTAACCTCGCGGGTAAGCTCATGAACAAGAGGGCGCTGCAGCGTGAGCTCGGCTTCGAGGTCCGCGACGACGTCCCGCTCCTCGGGTTCATCGGACGCTTGGACTGGCAGAAGGGCCCTGACCTGATCCGCGACTCCATCGCCGAGATGATGAACGAGGACGTTCAGCTGGTCATGCTCGGTTCCGGCATCGGCGAGCTCGAGGGTTTCATGCAGTGGGCGGAGAACACGTACAACGACAAGTTCCGCGGGTGGGTCGGGTTCAACGTACCGGTCGCGCACCGCATCACGGCCGGGTGTGACATCCTCCTCATGCCCTCGCGGTTCGAGCCGTGCGGGCTGAACCAGCTCTACGCCATGAGGTACGGGACGTTGCCGATCGCGCACGCCACCGGTGGACTAAGCGACACGATCACGCGGCACAACCCGTTCGCCATGGACGATCCGGAGGTGGCGGTGGCGGCGGCGATCGCGTCCGATGAAGGGCCGGACGGGAACAGGGAGATGGCGGATTTAGGTCCGGGCACCGGGTGGCTGTTCGACACGATGGACACCTGGAGTTTCATGTACTGCGTGTCCAACGCGTGCAAGTTGTTTCGGGAAAACCCGAAGATGTGGCGCGCGATGCAGATCCAGGCGATGTCCCAGGACCTGTCCTGGTACCACGCGGCGCTGAAGTGGGAGAAGATCTTCGAGTGGTCCAAGATCGACCCGCCGCACTGCGAGATCAACCAGCAACACGAGCACCACCACCATCACTGATTCGGGCGGCGGCCGCGTCGTGACAGCTGTGGGGAAAGAGATTTGTACTTTTGAACGAGATTCCGCTTCGCTTTGTTCTTGCCTTTTAATACACCACACAACACGTTGAGAATTTGTGATACGGTAATACGTCACCGACATCAACGACATCGCCGCGTCTCTAGTAGCTAGCCAGCGCCGTCGTCACATCATGCTCCGCGGGGGCTCCATGTTCGCGCTCGGGTGTTCTTTGGACACGATGCGTTGGATGTCCGTCCCGCCCGGGCCCGGCGGCGACATGGCAAAGTTAGCCCGTCTCCCGTATACGATCTCCGCCACCCGCACCAGCATCACCGCGGTCAGCCCCCACACGTCGTACCCGCCTCGCTTGAACCTGTGCACGCGTATGCGTTTCCCCCGCGTGAACTCCCAGTCCGCGAAGGAGTACCCGTCTGTGGATAGAAACGTTTCGAGCGGGACGTGGAAGCATTGGTCCACCTCGTCTGGGTTCGGTGCCGGTGTGAAGGTATCCGGCACGACCGCGACGACGGGGCGGACGCTGACGTGTCCCTTCGAGAGGAACGGGGGTAACGACGCCAGGACCCTCGCGTCTGTTCGGCGGAGACCGACTTCTTCCGACGCCTCGCGCGTCGCGGCTTCCACGTCGCCCTCGTTCGGGTCGTTCTTCCCGCCGGGCAGGCACACCTCCCCGGCGTGGGTGCTCAGCGATGCCGCGCGCGTGCAGAGCAGCACCTGGACGCGGCCGTCGGGTCCCCGGGAGAGCGGGACGAGCACGGACGCGCGACGCGAGGAGAGCGGCGGCGGATCATCACGACCGCTCGAAGTCTCCCGTGCCCACCATCGCGTCAGCGCCTCGCACGCCTCGTCCATCGGATCCGTGGACGAACTTCCCTTCGATTCCGGTCGAGTCTGAGACGCGCCCATGTGTTCCTGTCTATTGAGTTTATCGAGCTCGCGTTCGGGCTTGGACTCCCTCGGTCGGATGGACTCGCTCGGTGAATTGGGCTCGCTCGCGCGTGGGTACCACGGATCGTTCGGGTAAAAACCGCCGTGTCTCACACCGGTCAACAAGACGGCGCCGAGTCGCGGACCGGTGAACCCGACACGGGGTGAATTCGATGAAGACGCCTCCGCGACGTAGGCTGCGAGTGCCCGTCCCCACCCAAACCCCAGGGCTCGACCGGCCATGCACGGGCGGACCCTCTCCGCCGTGTTGGGTTCACTGAGCCGCGAGGGAAAGGCACAAACTTTAACCAACAAACAACTCGAAAATATCTTTGTCGCTTTTTGGCGGTCCCGCGCGAACCAATTGCGCGTACAGCTTCCCGCAAAAATGGCAAATAGAAGCCAAAATAAATGCGCACACGGATAAATGCGCACACGGATCGCGATCCATTTTCAGATTGCGCTTCCCGGCAAAATTCAGCATTTCGCGATTCGCGATTCGTCGATTGCTTGCCAGCTCGACGAAAACCGGGACGATGAGAGACGCTCGACGGTTTATCCGAGGGCATTTGAGGTCCGAGCGAGGACCAACTTCCGAGATCGAAAAACCGGAGTCACTCGATCGATATTTTTATCAACCGCGGTTTGGTTTTTGAGCGCAAGCAGTGAGAAAAAACCGGCTCGACGCGGGTCGTCAATTGGACGCTCGCACGACCGTCGACCGATAGGTGAGAGGTGCTCCAGGCGCCTTCGTTGGTTGACCTTCGAACGCAGT
>Ga0209631_10001819_pt1 | contig 26444 bp, 26 predicted proteins | sample COG_08_FD_184752 | JGI IMG/M metagenome (GOLD analysis project Ga0209631, IMG submission 184752) | Pelagic Microbial community sample from North Sea - COGITO 998_met_08 (SPAdes) (version 2) | ecosystem: Environmental > Aquatic > Marine > Neritic zone/Coastal water | place: Helgoland, sampling... | reverse complement strand
TGAAGAACATTCATCAAAAGTCATTGACTCGATGAATAGAAGAAAAGGAAAATTAATAGACCTCAAAGATACAGGCAAAGATAAAAAGCGTTTAATTTTTCATGCTCCTACTAGAGGCTTAATGGGATACACAAGCAGATTTTTAACATTAACTAAAGGTACAGGCGTAATTAATAGACTATTCCATTCCTATGGTGATTATACTGGTGATATGGAAGGAAGAAGAAATGGAGCCTTAATATCAATGGAAAAAGGTAAAGCTGTTGCATTTGCAATTTTTAACTTGCAAGCAAGAGGAGAGATGTTTGTTACACATAATGATCCTGTTTATGAAGGAATGATTGTTGGTCTTTCATCTAAAAGTGGAGACCTTGAAATTAATGTTATGAAAGGTAAAAAACTCACAAATATGCGTACCCAAGGCACAGATGAAAACGTAGTTTTAACACCTGTAAGAAAAATGGCAATCGCAGAACAACTAAGTATGCTAAATACAGATGAGGCGCTAGAAATAACTCCTAAATCTTGCAGATTAAGAAAGGCTATATTAAATCCTCACGATAGAAAAAGACAATCTAAAGCTTCTTGAAACTTAGAACTATTTTGATAATCAAGTATAAAATAACACCCTTGAAAGTAATAAACTTCAAATACCTGTGCATGTAAATGACTTTATTGCTGAAGTGTTTTTTATAATTCTCCTCTCCAAGACCAAAGTCAAATTTTTTAATATTATTTAAGATACACCATTTAATAATTTCAATTATAAGAGCTTTACCTGGTTTATAATTATTAAAATCTTTAGAATAAATAGTTGGTATATAATAATAAAAAATTTTTTTATAAATAAAACTAAAGCATTTTGATATTACTTGCTCATTAACTTTTATTTCCATAGATAAAAATTTAATTTTATTTTGTTCTATTAAATTTTCAAATATATCAATAAAAAAACTATTTAATTTATTTTTTTTATTTAAAGTATTTTTTTTTGTTTTAATTATTTCTTTAAAATTAATATTATTTTCAAAAGAATTTTTTACTAAAAATTTATAGTTATACAAATTTTTTAATTTTTCTAATTTTAATATAGTTCTATGAACTTCATAATGATGCTTCTTATCTTTTTTTTTAATTTCTTCTTTATAATCTTCAAATTTATTTTTAAGCTCGATTAAATAAATTTTTGAAAATAACGATGTCTTAAAGAAACTTATAAAAGGATTTTTAACATCCTGAATATAAGTCAATTGTTTATTTAAAAATATTAAATCAATTTTCCCTAAATCTTTTAAAATAGTATTCCAAGTTTTTAAAAAAGTGTCTTTATTTAATTCTTTAATATTATTTGCAAGTATTGGATTACAGTAGTCCGCATAATTTACACCAATCCATTGAAGAACATTAAATACAAAGTATTTTTTGATTTCTAAAGGAAAAATAGCAATAATTTCGTTTTTATCAAAAATAAAAACTATTTTAACATCTGATTTATCTTTGTTTATAATTTCTTGAATAAAATCAATACTTTGAAAAAAATTAGAATACGAATTTGTTTCTACTTTTTTCCAAATATTTTTACATTCTTCATTTACAGAATTAAAAATTTTATATGAATACATTTTTTTTTATTTTATCTACTAATTTAAATTTAGAATTTAAGATTCCTTTTTTGCTGCTATTATTATTTTTTAAGCAATAAATTATGAAAGAACTCTTTGTTTTATGATTTTTTATCAAGTTTAAAATTTTAGTATAAAAACTTCTATTTCTAAAATTTGGTAAAGTAAAAAAATCATAAAGTAATATTTTACCTTTTATATTAATTTTTTGATCTATTTCTGTTACAAGCCAATCATTACCTTCATACATCCAACCAGTGCAAACAATTTTTTTTTTGTGTAATAAAGCAAGTAAATTTTGCTTTTTTTTAAATCTATTATCCTTTTTATTTTTTTTTAATGAACTTATTAAAAATTTATTCTTTATTGATTTTAAAGAGTTATATTTTTTAAGTTTTAAATTTTTATACTTCAATAAATTAATATTTCTTTTTGACTCAAAAACATAAATTGTCCGAAAGTAAGAAAAAAATATTTGAATTATTCTATTTATCTTCATATTAATTAAACCAAACAAATTTTTTAAGTAAAAATTTTGGTATAAATAAAGCTAATATATTTTTTAAACTGTAAAGTGAATTATAATATTTTGAAAAAAACCTCAATTTGCTTAATAAACTTTTAGTTAAACTTATCTCATTAAATTGTAAATTTATAAGTTTATTTTGTAAAAGCATAAAATCATTATCTGAAAGATTTTTTTTATTTTTTTTTAACCATTTTAAAAATTCTTGAATTTGTAAATTTTTTTTAACAAATGATAAATTTTTTTCATGTATTCTATAGGTAGCTAAAGGATCTGATATATATCGAAATTTATATTTTTTCGAAAGTCGTATAAAAAAATCAAAATCACCTATTATATTGTATTGGCTATCAAAAGATATTTTGGACTCGCGTAAAACTTTTTTTTTTATTATCGATGTCAAAATTCCAATATTATATTTTTTTATTAGATCTTTATAAATATACCCACTTTTTACTTTATAGTTTATAAATTTTTTTAATTTTTTATTTTTTTCATTTTTTATCCATAGGTTTCCATAAACTACTGCTACATTTTTGTCTTTAAATAATTTGATTTGTTTTGTTAGTTTGCTCTTTTCCCAAGTATCGTCGGCATCAATAAAACTTATAAATTCACCTGAAGCTTTTTTTAGGGCTAAATTTCTAGCTGCATATAATGTAGTATGTTTTTTTGCTAAAAAATATTTAAATTTTTTAGATTTAAAAGATTTGAGTATTTTTTTACTATTATCTTTTGATCTATTATCCCAAAAAATTAATTCCCAGTTTTTATATGATTGATTTTTTACACTCCTCAAAGCGCTTTTTAAAAACTTTTCACCATTATAACAATTAAGTATAATACTGACTAATTTTGGTTTAAAATTCATGTTTTAAGATATAGGAATTAATTTATATAAATATAAATACAATAATAATACAATTTATAAAAATAATATTTAAATTATTAAAAATGATTTTAAAAAATTTAAAAGATAATTCAGGTATTTTAATTCGTTTTGACGATATTGCCCCAAATATGAACTGGGCTATGATGGACAAGTGTCAAAACTTATTGAATAGTTATGAAATTAAACCTGTGTTAGGTGTAATTCCAAATAATGAAGATCCTGATCTTTTATCATATCCAAAAAGGGAAAAATTTTGGAATATAGTTAATGAATGGAAAAATAATGGATGGTCAATAGCTATGCACGGTTATAATCATTTGTATGATCGACAAACAAATAAAAAAGACTACTTTAATTATGGGGGTGGATCAGAATTTTGCGGTCACACTTACGAACATCAATTATCTAAATTAAAAAAAAGTTATAAAATTTTTAATGAAAATAATATTAAAGTTGATACTTTTTTTGCTCCGAATCATACCTATGACTTAAATACTTTTAAAGCGTTAAAACAAATTGGCATAAATAGAATTATAGATGGTTATGGATTAATACCTTATTATTCACATGAGATAAAATTTTTACCTCAATTGTTTTATAAACTAATAGTGCTACCTTTTGGAATCCAAACTACTCAACTTCATATTAATTATTGGAATAACAGAGACTACGAGGAGTTTAAAATATTTATCGATAAAAACCATAAAAAAATTATTAATCTTGAACACGCCTTTTCTAGAGATTCTACTAGTTTTGTTTTTGGCACGTTGAATTTTATTTTGACGTATGCCTTAAAGCTAAAAAGAAAAATTTTTTAAATATTAAATTTTGATTTCTTACTATCTTCTAAAAAACCTTTGACAGTTGCAATTGTCATAAATTTAGAATTTTTTTTAAATGAAATTATTTGATTTATTATTTTTGGTGGCATTGTAATAATATCACATTTTAATTGTTTGGCTTGTAAATAATTATACGCTTCCCGAGTACTTGCCCAAAGAATTTCAATATTTTTATACTTTTTTGTTAAAGAAATACTTTTTTTAAATATTGGAAGTGGATCTATACCTTTGTCAGCCATTCTTCCTGCAAAAATTGATATAATTGATTTTGTTTTTTTATTTAAATTTTTATAAATTTTTCTTGTTTGTTCAAAAGTGTATACTGCAGTTATATTTAATTTTATACCTTTGTTGCTTAGCTCTTTAATTACTGGCCCCATAAAAAAACCCTTGGAATTTATTACTGGAATTTTTACATAAACATTTTTACTCCATGAATTAATTTTATAAGCTTGCTCAAGCATTTCTTTAGGATTATCTGCAAATACTTCAAATGAAATTGGTTTTTTTTTGCAAATCTTTAAGATTTTTAATGAATAATTTTTATAATTTTTTGCTCCTGCTAGCCTCATTAAACTTGGATTGGTTGTAAAACCATCTACAATTTTTTTTTTATTATAAATTTTTATTGCTCTAAAATCGGCAATATCACAAAAAATTTTTGTTTTCATTAATCTAAATTTTTAACTATATCTTCTGTCATTTTTTTTGCATCTGCAAATAACATTAGAGTGTTGTCTTTATAAAATAATTCGTTGTCTATTCCAGCATATCCAGGGGATAAACTTCTTTTTACAAATAAAACAGATTTACATTTTTCAACATCAAGCACGGGCATTCCAAATATTGGACTTTTTGGATCAGTTTTGGCCACAGGATTTGTAACATCGTTGGCTCCAATTACAAAAGCTACATCAGAATTAGCAAAATCATTATTTATATCTTCGAGCTCAAACACTTCATCATATGGCACATTTGCCTCAGCTAAAAGAACGTTCATGTGTCCGGGCATTCTTCCGGCAACGGGATGTATTGCATAAGTAACTTTAATATCATTTTTTTTAAGCTTATCTACCATTTCTCTTAGAGCATGTTGAGCTTGCGCAACAGCCATCCCATATCCTGGAACTATTATTACTGAAGAAGCATTTTTCATCAGAAAAGCTGCGTCTTCTGCGTTGCCATTTTTAACTGGTTTTTGATCTTTCTTATCTTTTATATTATCAGAGGAATTGTCAGCCCCAAAACCACCTAATATTACACTTACAAACGATCTATTCATTGCTTTACACATTATGTATGAAAGTATCGCTCCTGAAGAACCTACTAACGCACCTGTTATAATTAAAGCTGTATTTTCTAAAGTAAAACCAATTCCTGCTGCTGCCCAACCTGAGTAAGAATTAAGCATTGATATCACAACTGGCATATCTGCGCCACCAATTGGTATTATTAACAAAATACCAACCAAGAAAGAAATTGCTATTACAGTCCAAAAAATATTTGCTGACTGCGTTTTACATAGATAAAAAATTAAGACAAAAATTCCTAAACCTAAAATTAAATTTAATAAATGTTGGCCGCTAAAAGTAATAGGTGAGCCCGACATTAAACCTCTTAACTTGAAAAAAGCTATTATAGATCCTGAAAAAGTTATAGCTCCAACTGCTGCACCTATCGACATTTCAATTAAACTAGCTAATTTAATATTACCTAAATCACCTAAATTAAATGCTTCTGGGTTCAAAAAAGCAGCAATAGCAACAAAAACTGCAGCTAAACCAACCAAACTATGAAAACCTGCAACCAGTTCTGGCATAGCTGTCATAGGTATTTTAAAAGCGATAAATGCACCTATAGTTCCACCAATTATCAAAAAAATAATTACGTATGCAAGAGATGTAGAAAAGTTTCCTACAGATAAAAATGAAACAACAATCGCAATTATCATCCCTGCAATTCCAAAATAATTACCTTGTCTTGATGAGTCTGGAGATGATAATCCTCTTAATGCCAGAATAAACAATATACCTGAAACCAAATAAAAAACTGCTGAAAGATTTGCTGATATCATTATTTTTTAGCTTTCTTTTTTTTATACATTTGAAGCATTCTCTGAGTTACTAAAAATCCACCAAAAATATTCACCGCTGCTAAAACAATAGCAAGAAGACCAAATATACTTGATGAGGTAAAAGTATTTTCTAATGAACCCGCTAATGCAGCAATGATTGCTCCAACTATAATGACTGATGAGATAGCGTTTGTAACTGACATCAAAGGCGTGTGTAACGATGGCGTCACGCTCCAAACTACATAGTAGCCTATAAAAATTGACAATATAAAAATACTTAATCTAAATATAAATGGATCTATTTCCATTAGTTTGTTTCCTTAATTAAAGATTTGTTTATAATTTCATCTTCTAAATTAATATAAAAATAATTTTTTTCTTTGTTGTACAAATTACGTATGAAACTAAATAAATTTTTTGCATATAAATTTGAAGCTGTGAGTGGAAGTCTGTTCATTAAGTTTTTTACACCAATAACCTTTATTCCATCAACAGTATTTATTGCTCCCGCTTCTGAAAAAGCTGAATTACCTCCTTGTTCTGCGGCTAAGTCATATATTATAGATCCTGGTTTCATTAATTTTACTAAATCTTCAGTTAAAATTCTTGGAGCAGGTTTTCCAGGGATCAATGCAGTGCATATTACTATATCATTTTTTTTTAAAGCTTCACGCATCATATCGGCCTGTTTTTCTTTATATTCCTCGCTTGCTTCCTTTGCATAACCTCCCGTAGTTTCCATATCTTCTGATTGTTCTATTGTTAAAAATTTTCCACCAAGGCTTTCCACTTGTTCTTTGGATGCAGCTCTAACATCGGTTGCTGAAACAATTGCTCCCAATCTTTTAGCAGTTGCAATTGCTTGAAGTCCTGCAACACCTGCACCTATAACTAAAACTTTTGCTGCTGGAACTGTTCCTGCAGCTGTCATCATCATTGGTACGGCTTTTTCGAATTCAAAAATTGAGTCAATTACAGCTCTATAGCCAGCTAAGTTAGATTGAGATGATAGCACATCCATTGATTGTGCTCTAGTTATACGAGGTAATAATTCAAGTGAAAAAGTATTAATTTTTTTTTTTATCATTTCATTAATAAGATTTTTATTCTTAGAGGGATTTAATATACCAATTAAAATTGTCTTTTCTTTTAAATTTTTGATTTCATTTGTAGTTGGGCAATTTACTTTAACTAATAAATTACATGAATTCAAAACATCTATTGATGAATCTTTAATTTCCACTCCAGCATCAATATAATCTTTATCTTTGATGCCAATATGGTTTCCATAGTTTTTTTCTAAGTATACTTTAATCCCTAATCCTATAATATTTTTTGCTGTTTCTGGAGTTATAGAAACTCTTTTTTCTAGTGACAAATCTTCTTTAGTTGAACCAACTATCATTATAATTTTTTATATTTTTTAAAGTAATGTGATTGCTAGAATTACCAACAAAAGTATTACCCCTATTGTTCCCCAGGTAACAAATTTTGTGAAACTGTTATAAGTTTTTTTAAAATCTTGATCGCTCATTACTAACCTTGACGAGCTTTAAATTTTGGATTTTTTTTATTTATAACGTAAAGTTTACCTCTACGTTTAACTAACTTTGAGTTAAGATCTCTTTTTTTTAATGACTTCAGTGAACTAGCTATTTTCATAATTTTTAAGCCTGGCAACGTCCTACTCTTCCGCATCTTAAGATAAAGTACCATCGGCGCTGAAGGACTTAACTTCCGAGTTCGGTATGGTATCGGGTGTGGCCCCTTCGCAATAATTACCAGGCACAGACTTATAATATTTTTTAAACTCTATGTAAATAGTTGATTGAGTCGCTAAAAACCTTGATTTGGTGGGCGTGATAAGAATTGAACTTATGGCCTCTACGATGTCAACGTAGCGTTCTACCACTGAACTACACGCCCATAATCCAGTTTATATATTATTATTATTTTAATTTGAAAGTAAATAACTGAAAAAACTTTCTAAAAAGCACAATAATAAACGAAAGATAAAAATTTGGGAAAATCATATTTTTTAAAATATGTTTATTAAAGTTTATATAATGTCTACCTTTGGTTTCCCCTCCTATGATAATTTTAATTATATAACTGCCAAAATTTCTAAGGGAAAAATTTTTACAATAAAAATAATTTTTAAAACTCAATCCTTGAGAACGATGATAATCTAATAATTCTGGTATTCTAATTATTTCAACAAATTCATATAAGCTACCCCATTCTCTTACTCCCCATAAATTAATACTTAAAGGTTTTGAACAAATATAAGCTTTTGAATTTTTAAAAGCTCTAATGGAAGCAATAGAATGAAGAAAAGTATTTTCAAGCGTAGACCATGTTCCTGGCTTAATGATTTTTTCCATATCAATTGATTTGGCCTCATATAACCACTTTTTAGTTTTAAAAATACTCAAAAAAATTCCTGTTAGAAATTCCCAAGATACATTTGGATCAATTAGTTCTAAAAATTTAACATTTCTATCTTCTTTTAGTTCAGATATTTTTTTCATTTTTTTGTTTTCTATTTTATTGGTGTCAAATGGATGGGGAAAATCTTTTAAAAAACCTGCATCTAAATGACATGAATTAACAAAGAAAAAATCTTTATCAAGATTTGAGTATAAAATTTTATTTAAATATATGAATGTATTAGGCATTATTAAATCATCATCACCAATCAACCAACTATATTCACCCTTGGCCATAGAAACTACTTGTATTGCGTTATATGCAAATCCTAAATTTTTATTATTTCTCTTATAAATAATATCCAATTCTTTTTTATAATTTTTAATTATTTCGAAAGGATCTATTTTTGAGTTATTGTCTGAAATACAAACCTCAAATTTAAGCTCTTTAAATTTTTTTTTAGCTATAACTATAGAGTTTAAACAATTATTAAGATGTGATGTTCTGTTATAGGTTGGTATACAAATTGACAATATCATAAATAATTATTTATAAAAAAAATTATTTTTCTTGTAAATTTTTTGTAATTCTTCTCTATCTCTTTTTACATCCATACATTTCCAGAAACCATAATGTTTAAAAGCAGCTAATTGTTTTTTTTTTGTAGCTTGCTCTAATGGCCATTTTTCTAAAATTTCTTTATCACCCCTTATTAAATTTAAAAATTTTGAATTAGCAATAAAATATCCTCCATTAATCCAACTATTTGAAGTTTGTGGTTTTTCTTTAAATGATTTTACTTTATTATTTGTTATTATTATTTCACCAAATCTTGCTGGAGGTCTCACTGCAGTTACTGTAATAAGTCTTTTATTATTTTTATGAAATAAATTTAATTTTTTAATATTTACGTCTGAAATTCCATCTCCATACGTGAACATAAAATCTGTATTAACTGGAATAAATTTTTTTACCCTTCTTAATCTTCCCCCTGTGAGCGTATTAAGTCCAGTATCAAGAATATTTATCTTGCAGACCTTATTCTGTATAGAAGTTTTAAATTCTTTTCCTGATTTTTTAAAATTTCTAAAATATTTTTTAAAAACATGGCTTTTGTATCCAGTTGCTAAAATAAAATCATTGTATCCATATTTTAAGTAATGAGACATAATATGCACTACAATTGGATATGGACCAATTTTTACCATAGGTTTTGGTATTAAATGAGTATACTCGGATAACCTAGTTCCTAATCCACCAGCTAAAATGACTACCTTCATTACTATTTTTTTATCCAATCATATTTAAAATATTTATCATCGTGATCTTTTCTGATCATCTCATTTTCATCATGAGGAAGATTAATGCAATTTGCAATTATGGATTCCGGATCATCTAAACCTTTAAATCCATTCCAAATAAAAGGGGGTATAGTAATTAAAAAGTAGTCATTAGGAGATAAAATAAATTCATTAAATTTCCCAAAAGAACTGCTTGTTTTTCGATCATCGAATAGAATAAGTTTTACTTTACCTTTTATGCAGGCATAATTTAATACTGCTTTTTTGTGCAAATGCCATGCTTTAATCGAATTATTAAATATTGTCGAAAAATAAATTTCACCAAAAGACTGGAATACTTTTGAGTCAGATCTAAGCATAGGTAAAACGCTTCCTCTATGATCACTAATTTTTTTTAATTTAGTAATTGTTACTCCTTCGATTTCAATCATTATTTTTTTTAATACTAAAGTATTCCTTTATTTGATTATTCAACGTCAACTTAATGTTTTTTTTTTCTAAATAATCTTTGTACCATCTTGCTGTTTCTTGAATAGATTTTTTCATGTTCCACTTACTTTTCCATTTTAGAATATTTAAAGCTTTATTCGAGTTTAATTTTAATAGATTTGCTTCTTTAAATTTTCCTTTTTTTATAAAAACTTTCTTATTTATACTGATAAATCTGAAAAATAATTTTGCGACATCTTTTACTTCTATGGTTTCTCGTAATGAGGGTCCAAAATTCCATGAACCTGAATATTTTTTTTTATCCTCATATAATTTTTTTGCTAAAAACAAATATCCAGAAACAGGTTCTAATACGTGCTGCCATGGCCTAGTAGATTTTGGATTTCTTATAACAAATTTTTTTTTGTTTTCTATACTTTTAACACAATCAGGAATAAGTCTATCATTTGACCAGTCTCCGCCTCCAATTACATTTCCAGCTCTTGCCGAAGCAAAACCAAATTTTTTTTGATGTCTAAAAAAGGATTTAGAATAAGCGTTAAATACAAATTCAGCAGAAGCTTTTGACGCACTATATGGATCGTCTCCGCCGAGAGGATCGTTTTCATTATAACCTCTTATTAATTCTTTATTTTGATAACATTTATCTGAAGTAATTACTAAAAGTGATTTTAAATTTTTAATTTCTCTTGAAATATTTATAATGTTTAAAGTACCTACAACATTAGTTTCTATAGTTTTGTAGGGGTCTTTATAAGAAATTGATACTAAAGACTGGGCAGCTAAGTGAATTATAATTTGAGGATTAAATTTTAATATTTTTTGTTTTAAATCTTTATAGTTAAGTATGTCTGAATATATATTTTTAACTTTTTTATAATAACAAATTTTTTTATAATGTTTAATTCTTTCATCTATTTGTGAAAAACCCATAACTTTTGCACCAAAATTAAGTAGACATGATGTTAGCCAACTTCCTTTAAAGCCAGTGTGACCGGTAATAAATATCTTTTTATTTTTATAAAATTTTTCTAATTCCATTAATTTGTTTTATATAAAATTGATCATAAATTTCCTTCATAAAAAAGATTGAGGTAATATTTATTGGTTAAATTTATTCCTTTTTCAATACTGATTTTTGGAGACCAATTTATAAATTTTTTTGCTTTTTTTACACTTGGGAATAATAACATTTTTTCTCCCTTTCTTATTTTTATTTTTCCATAAACTGGATTAAGGTATTTATTTTTTTTCTTAACAAGAGCTAAAATTTTTTTTAATTGTATTGTCTTCCCAAGTCCAATATTAAATATTTCTCCTTTTGATTTAACTGATTTTATGCTCTTAAATATTGCTATTATTGCGTCATTTATATGTAAAAAATCTCTATATTGTTTTCCTTTAGATGTTAAAAATTTTTCTTTACAAATGCTGGCTTTTATAAGCTGAGGAATAAATCTGTTAAAATCCTGCATTGGCCCATAAAGTTGATAAAATCTTAAAACAGTAATTGGAAAATTATTTTTTTCATATTTATCAATTAAAAATTTTGTACTTTTGTATTTATATATTCCATAGCTATCATTAGGCTTACATAAATTTTCTTCTTTGTTAGGGATATTAGAGTCACCATACTCTGAAGAACTACCAATTTGAATAAATGCTTTTAAATTTTTATCTTTAAAAAAATTGTATAGATTTACCGCACCTTTATAATGCATATTGTAAAGTTTTTTTTTACTTTTGTTTTGTTCAACGTAACCACCACAATTCACTACATAATCAAATTTTAGTTTAATTAATTTTTTTTTTAGATTTGAGTAATTATTATAATTACATAGTAGATATTTAACATTTTTAATTTTTCTTATTTTTTTTGGGCTTGATTTAGACAGACTAAAAACTATTAAATTTTTTTTAATACATTTTTCTGCTAAATTTGAACCAATAAATCCGGTACCGCCGACGATAAGAATTTTTTTTTTTATTTTCATTAAAACGATCTAATTAAATAAGTGTCTATCTAGTTTAAACAAAACATCTGCCTTGTTTGCCGTTTCTGGCTTATGTGTAATCATAATAATTGTTAAGTTTGGAAAATTTTTCTTTAATTTATTAATAATTTTTTCTTCTGTTAAAATATCTAAATTGCTTGTAAATTCATCTAAAAATAATATCTCGGCGTTTTTATATATTGCTCTTGCTAGTGCGATCCGTTGTCGTTCTCCGCCTGATAATTTTGAGCCACCAATACCAACATTTTCTTTAATTTTGTTATTTAATAATCCAATTTTTTCCTTTAATTCAGAAACTTCTAATGATTTATCAAGTCTAACTTTATCTATTTTGCTTTCATCAAAATTTAAACAAATATTTTTTTCTACCGTATCATCAAAAAGAAAGACTTTTTGAGAAACATAGCTAATTTTAGAAATCCATTCATTATAAATAGAAAAAATATCTTTATTTTCAAAAAAAATATTTCCTTTGTCTGGTTTAATTAATCCCATCATTATATTTTGAAAAGTTGTTTTACCACAACCAGAAGGACCCATAATAGAAACAAAAGATCCTTTAGATATATTTAAAGAAACATCATTTAAAAGAGATTTATTTTTGTCATAAGAAAAATAAATTTTATCAACTACTAAGTAATTTTTGTTTACATCTAATTTTTTTTCATAGTTTTTAATTTTTTTTTCATTATTAGTAGGCATTGATGCATTGTTTGAATTAATTTTTTTAATTTGTTCAAAAGTAGTTTCAACGTAAGGTTCGTATATTTTTAGATAAAAAATAGCTGTACTTATACTGCTAAAGGCCGGAATAAGTCTGATCGCGGAAACTAATACCAAAGCAAGTACTGGAAGTGTTTGCAAAATATCTTTTGAGTATCCAATAATAAATACTGAAATAATCAAAATTGAAAAAATTGAAACTAATTCAAGGATAATTCTAGGAAATTTATCAAACACGCTAAAAAAGAAAACATTATTTTCAAAATTATTTACCTTTTTTTTAAATAAGTCTGAAACAATTTTTTCTTTTTGATACACTTTAATATCTCTAATTGCTTCAAAGGTTTCAAAAATAACTTTGTTAAAAATTGAAACTAAAGATCGATTTTCTTCAGATCTTTTTTTAAGTTTTGGTCTTAGATATCTTAGGTATAAAAACGAAATTATTATGAAAATAAAGAGTAATATTGTTGTTACTTTTATATTAAGAATTAATAAAATAATAGCTATCGTGATTGATGCTGCTAATTCTCTTGCTAACCTGAGTAGGTTTTCAAAATAGCCGTAAAAACCTTGAACAACTGTTGTAACATTTCTCGCCATAACAGCTGGCTCTATTTCGAAATTATTTAAAATATTAGAATTAAAATAGTAATTAAAAAATTCTACAGATAAAAATGATCGTATATTTTTTAAATATTTTGCCTGATAATAAACATTAATTATTATAAACAAATTTTTTACAAAAAAGGTCATGAAAACAAAAATTGTTGAATACAGCAAAAATTTATCTTGAGGGAAAAAAATTAGGTACGCACTATATTTGCTATTTGAAATTTCATTTTCTAGTAGTGCTGTAACAAATATAGGAATAGATATTAGAGAAAAAAATTCTAAAAAAAAAATAAAAATAGTAAAAAAGAAAAGTACGTAAAGAGTTTTTTTATTTTTGTTTCCGATAATGAAAAGTATTTTATTTAATGAATTCATTTTGTTTTTTTGTTTCAGAAATTTGATTTAATCTATTTTTTAATTTTAAAAATGAATAAATATTTGCTTTTAAATTTAATTCTTTATTAAAATCATTTATAATTTTTTGAGTTTGAGGTGAAAACCACCATTCATCAATATTATTCCAATACTTTTTAAGATGTTCAACTATTTCATTTGGATCAGAAAATAAAATTTTTGCTTCTTTTAAAAGTTTATATTTTTCTATAAATTCGTCTTTTATATGGTTATACAATAATTCCTCTTTATCAGTATAAATTACTATTGTTGGAATATTGTGGTGCAAATTTTCTAGAAGACCTGAACCATCATAGAATATTACATTAACCCTAGACTCAGAAATAAAGTCTTTGTAATGTTTTTTCCAATAATCAATTTGATTTTCTTCAAAATTTTTAAAATATTTTTTTCTAAACCATTTACCTCGACCCGTAGTAAAATTTTTATGTAATCTCAATACGATTTCATTTTTTAAATCCTGTGGAAGTTTTTTTTCAAAATTTTTTATTAGTTCTAAAGATTTTAAAAACTCCTGATTTCTGTCGTAAGGGAAAAAAATCCCCCAGATCGGTGGTGATAAAATATTTAGTTTTCCCTGCTTATTATATTTATAAGATTTTCCAAATGTATTGACGTTACCAAACACTTCACAAAATTTTTCTTTTGAATAACCAAAAGTAATAAATTTATCAGGAGTTTCATACTCAGGTCTGTTATACGTAAAATCTTCCGTGAAATATGAATTTCCGTGTTGTAAAATATAATATGGAGCTCCCTTGCTAACTTTTTTTGCTGTGTAAAACTTAAATGCTTCATCATAATCGTGATTAATACCAGTTAAAATAAATTTAGGTTTTTCAGGTAAATCTTTTTCACATGTCTCAAAAATATTTTTGAAATTTTCAACAAAACATACTGGTAAAAATTCTGGTAGAATACTTCTTATAAAATTCTCTATATTTTTTTCCTTTTTTTTTGATGAAAGATTTATTTTTGATCTTAAATTTTTATCATATTCATTATAATTTATTATTGGTGTTTTATAAAATTGCGGTATTTGAAATAGTGAAAGTTCAAATAATTTTTCATATATGTAAGAAAAACCAGTAGCAGTTATTAACGCATCATTTTTCCTCTTAAGAAAACTTAGTGCATTTACACTAGACATTATAAAATCTTTGAAGCGACTATGTTTAATCCACGCTTTTTTATACCATTCATCGCTTAAGTTCTCTTTATGATTAATCTCAAAAAAATCTGTTTCTGCGTCAAGATTGAAATAATTTATTATTTTTAAGAAAATATTGTTATTCCAGATAATATCTCTCGAAAGCGGGTGTATAGCTTTAGTATCATTACTATATGTTTTATAATTTTTATCCTTTATCCCATATATTTTATTTATTTTATGATTTTCGAAAATCTCATTTATTAAATAGTTTTTCTGGTAACATAGCTCTATAAATCTTTTTAACCAGTAACCTAATATTATTTTCCATGATCTGACATTTAAATTTGTAGAATGTAATAAATTCAACCGGGAAGACAAATCTGTAATGATAGATTGGTAAATTTCATCACTCTTCACGCAATTTATTGCTCTTTGTGGTTTATATTGACCTTTTGAAAAAAATATTTCGTACTGTGATAGTTCTTCGTCATTGTCTTCGCATTCGAGCACCCATTCTCCTGCTAATAAGATACCTTCTTTGTCTTTAAAATTAGGATTTTTTGCTGACAAAACTAGATTTTTACTCATTTAAATTTATTTTTTAATTGATTTGAGATAATTTGCTTTATTGATTTAATAATGTAATTTTGTTTTTTTTTTGTAAGGTCGTAGTAAATCGGTAAAGAAACTACATTGTTATAAAATTTTTCTGCGTTGGGAAAGTTAGAAAATTTTATTTTAAGTGTCTTTTTGTAAAAAGAATGTCTATAAATCGGTATATAATGAACTTGTAACTTTATTCCTAACTTAATCATTTTTTTAAAGAAAATATTTTTATTTAATTTCAATTTTTTAAAATTTATTCTCAATGGATATAAATGATAAGAACTCTTAAAATTTTTTGGAATATTTTGTGTTTTGAAAAACTTAAAGTTTTTAAAAGATTTATTGTATATAGATGCAATTTTTTTTCTCTTTTTATTAAATTTTTCAATTTTACTTAATTGTCCAATTCCAAGAGCGCATTGAAAATCTGTTATTCTATAGTTAAATCCTAAAAATTTCATATCGTAATACCAAATATTTTTTTTTATGTTTTTTTTTATTCCATGTGTTCTTAAAATTTTAATTTTTTCATCTATTTTTTTATTATTGGTTAAAATGGCTCCGCCTTCACCCGTTGTAATTGGTTTTACTGGGTGAAAACTATAGGTGACAAAATCAGCATATTTTATTGCGTAATTTATATTATTATTTATTTCTGAGCCAAGAGCGTGACATCCATCATTTATTAGAGTAATTTTTTTTCTTTTAGCAATCATTTTTAGTTTTGGCCAATCGCTTGGGCATCCACCATAATCAATTGCAATAATTGCTTTTATTTTATTTTTCTTATTCTCTAGTTCTTTTATTTTTTTCTGAAGACTTAGTATGCAAATGTTTCCTGTATTTTCATCAATATCTATAAAAATTGGTTTTGCTCCTGCATATAAAATACAATTACTTGTTGCAACAAAACTTACCGGAGTTGTTAAAATAATATCATTTTTTTTCCATCCTAGAGCTATACCCAAAAGATGGAGAGCGGCACTTCCGCTAGATACAACTGTACAATGTTTTGAATTTAATTTTTTTTTTAACGCATTCTCAAACTTACTAATCAATGGACCTTGTGTTAAAAAATCAGATTTAAGTACTTTTTTTACGTTTATAAAATCATTATTATCTAAGCTTTGTTTTCCGTAATTAATTAAATGCATTTTTAAAAAGCTAAATCTTGCTTATTTTGTTTCCAATAAGTTCCATTTCAGTAGTTAAATTTTTTAATAACTTTAAATCTTCAGGGTCCATGGCTCCAAGATGACCTTTTTCATTATGTTTCTGAAAATTTTTATCTAGTGTAAAATGTTTTTCTAAATATTTAGCTCCAAAAGCACTTGTTTTCAAAGCTGCTGCAATACCCAAACTATGATCAGATATTCCATCAAAAATTGACTCGGTAAAATCAGGAATATTTACGTCTGATAATAAGGTTGGGTAGCTAGATACACAGGCCAAGAAAATAAAATTTTCTTTTTTTGAAATTTTAATTGAATTAAGTTCATTGGGCCTAACTGATATAAAAATTTGTTTTTTCGACTTAAGAATTAAGTCTCTTAATTTTTTGTTTTCACTGTGCATTCTTGCAGGTATTTTTAAGTACTTAAAATTAAGCTCTTCACACCATTCTAGAGTTTTTTCTGTGAAAGCTGTAGCAAATGGCTCTATACCGATTTGTCTACTATATTCAGAAAGAATTTTTAGTTCTTCAAAGTTAATCTCTAGGTGTGATCTATCTAACTTATCAGAGCTAAACATATTGTTTTCGACTAGTTGAAATTTAACTGCTGATGCTCCAGCAATATATGAATTTAATATCATTCTTTTAGCTCTATCAAGGTCACCAGAGTGTTGTGGAAATATTTCTGAAATAATAAACATTATTATAAACTTTCAAATTCTTTGTACTCTTTAGCTATTTTATCTGCAATTAACCAATCAAACTGATTATCAATTTGATACGCTGACAAATAGTCAAGATTTTCATGACCAATTTTTAACTTATCTTTCTTTTTTGAATATAGGCTTTTTTTATCATAAATTATGAAACTTCCACTATCTTTATAAATTTCTTCACTTTCAACTCTTACATTAATTTTTTTTGAACTTGTTGATAAAACACGTGAGCTATCATAATATCTTAGAGGCTTTAATGTGTTACCGTCATGCCTAAAATATATCTTGTTTTCGACATAAACACCAAAAACTCTGTCTAGTTCAAAAATATTTATGAGATTAAGTGCATTTTCTATATGCTTACTATTTCTAAAAGGATTATTTAATTTTGACATAACCACATAATCAAATTTTATTTTTTTTAATTTTTTTAAAGAATCAATCATTGAGTCCTCAATAATTACTCCTTGCGTTGATAATTCTAAATTTCTCTTTATAGGGATTATTTTTTTATTTTTTAATTTTTTTACATACTTAAGAATATTTTCATCTGGACTCGAAATTAAAATATGACTAATTGTTTTGACTTTTGACAGACTTTCTATAGTCCAATCAATCAACTTTTTATTTCCAAGATTAGTCAAAACTTGAGAAAATTTGTCGTATTTTTTTCCTCTTATAGGAATGTATGCTAATGCATTAAATTTTTTATTATTGTGTTTCGATAAAATTCGATTTCGATTATCTAATATTTTTTTTTTATTTACTGTCAGGTTTTCTCCATGCCTTCTATAATAAAAAAGTGGTAAATTTAGATTCATTACTTTAAATTTTTTATAAAATCTCAACCATATTTCAACTCCATCTTGACAGCTAAAATTTTCATCGTATCCACCATTAATTAATAAAGTTTTTTTTCTAAATAACGTACACGCTCCATGAGCTGGTACATCTAATAATTTTGCTTTTATAAAATCGTGCCTTCTAATAGTATGTAAAATGTTATCATCCTTATCCACTTCATAATAATCAGGGAATAAAAGTTCCACATCTTTATTTTTTTCCATTTTATTGTACATTATTTCAATTGCATTTCTGTCCAGCCAATCGTCTGCATCTAGTCTTAAAATGTATTTACCACGAGCAATTTTAAGAGCTGTATTGCAGGATTTAATAAGCCCTTGATTGTTGTTAAATCTACAAATTAGTGATGGGTATTTTTGAGTATAAAGATTTATAATTTTTTTTGAATCATCTGTTGAACCATCGTCAATAATTATTATTTCAATATCTTTAAAAGTTTGACTTACACAGCTTTCAATTGCTTTGGATATAAATCTTCCGTAATTATAATTTAGAATATAGATGGATACTTTTGGTAACATTTTTTTTTCCTGAGTTTTAAATAAACTTATTATTTATAAGTAATTTTTTTATCTCTTTAATTGATAAAAATTCTTTATTATTTTGACTATTATAGGAAACGTTTTCTGGAAATTTTTTTGATCCCTTTTTAGTTTTTAAATGTAGCTCTTTATCCCAGATTGTATATTCAGAATGTGGACAGATTATATATGAATTCTTATATTCAATTACGTTAAGTGACTCGCTGCTAGATATCATTTCTTCATGCAGCTTTTCCCCTGGCCTCAATCCAATTATTTTGATTTTTTTTTGAGGAAATATTGCTTTTGCCAAATCTGTTACTTTAAAAGATGGTATTTTTGGAACAAATACCTCTCCACCTTTCATCATTTTTAATGCATTAAGAACGAAAGTTATAGCTTCATTTAAAGTTATATTGAACCTTGTCATTCTCATATCCGTAATGGGAAGGTGACTTGAATCCTTAAACTGCAGAAAGATTGGAATTACCGATCCTCTACTACCCATTACATTTCCGTATCTTACAACGCAAAATTGAGTTTTTAGTTTACCTCTGAAATTATTTGCAGAAATAAATAATTTATCTGATGCTAATTTAGTAGCTCCGTAGAGATTAATTGGAGAGGAAGCTTTATCAGTACTTAGTGCTATAACTTTTTTTACATTGTTTTCATAAGAAGCTTGAATAACGTTATGAGCTCCGATTATATTTGTTTTCACAGCTTCAAAAGGATTGTATTCTGCTAGTGGAACATTTTTTAATGCAGCGGCATGAAACACTATATCAACATTTCTTGTAGCGAGTTTTAGTCTTGGATAGTCTCTCACGTCACCAATAAAAAATCTTAAAATTGATTTTATTTTTTTAAATTCTACCATCATTTGACTTTGCTTAAGCTCGTCACGACTATATATAATTATTTTTTTTGGTTTAAAGTTTTTTTGTAAATAACGGACAAGGTTTCTACCAAAAGAACCTGTACCTCCTGTTATAAGAATAGTTTGATTGTTTATCATAATTTATATTATTTTTTTAATTCCATTTTCAATTCGTCGTATTCTCTCATTTTTCTTTTCATAAAATTAGCTGTCAGTTTAGTCCTTAGAGTTATTCCTTGAGTAGTTAAGACGTATTTTATATGCCCAATTTTATCATGTTCTTTTTTAAATTTTTTTATTTTAACGAATCCTTTTTCTTTTAAAGCTTGCAAACAATAATTTAATTTCCCCAAACTTAAGCCGACTTTTTTGGCTAATTCTCTTTGAGAAGATTCAGGTTCTGTATACAGTTTTCTTAAAATTTCAAAATTTTCTTCTATTTTATTATTTTTCATGTTCAGAATATGAACTTAACGTTCAATTTTTGAACGGTCAAGTCCTTTTTTTCTTTTCATTTACGGTCAAAATGAGATAAATATTTAGTGAATTTTAATAGATCAAATATAATTTTTGGCACAGCTAATTTATGCTCAAAATATGGACATAAAAGTAAGTTCATAAGTGAGTCAAAATCAAGAGCTATGCTAGATTATGCTCATAAAAAAGAAATAAGAACTTTAGATATTTCATCTAGCTACGATTGTTATGATTTTTTAATAAAAAAATATAATTTTAATAAATGGAAAATTTCATTTAAAATTTCCAAAAAAGATATAAATGCTTTTTCATCAAAATTAGATATAGAAAATTTTTTAAATAATTTATTGATTATATTTAAAAAGAAAAAAATTGAATATTTTCTTTTTCACAGTTCAAAAGATATATATACAAAAAAGGGAAGGTTGGTTTTTAAAGTGCTTCAAAAGTTTAAAAAAAACAAAAAAATAGGAAAAATAGGTGTTTCAGTTTATAATAAAATTGAAACTATAAATCTCATAAAAAAATTTAAAATTAATGTCATTCAATTACCGTTCAATATTCTTGATCAGAGATTTAATGACAAGAAATTGATTAAAACTTTTACAGATAAAAAAATAGAAATACATGCAAGATCAATATTTCTTCAAGGGATTTTAGTAGATAAAAAAATAATTCCAAAAAGGCTTCTCAGTTTATTAGAATTACAAAAATGGTTCTTATTTTTAAAAAAAAATAATTTGAAAGGTATTTCAGAAATATTAAATTTTATAAATCAACATAGGTTTATTAACAAAATTGTATTTGGTGTGAGAACTGTAAAACAATTAAATCAAATTATCGGTGCAAAATTAATTAATAAAAAAGTCAGATACCAAAATTTTAGTTCAAAAAACAAAATACTTATTAATCCGGTAGAATGGTTAAAGGCATCATGGCAAAATTAAAAAAAGGGTCAGGCCAAAAACTTTGGGCTAAAGCAAAAAAAATCATACCTGGTGGCAATATGTTTTTTTCTAAAAATTCAGAAGTGTATTTACCTGATTTGTGGCCGTCTTATTTTAAATCAGCCAAAGGATGTAAAGTAAAAGATTTAGATAATAAATCTTATATAGATATGACCATGAGTATAGGGACGAACATACTGGGATATTCAAATCCTTACGTAAACAATGCAGTAATTAAAACAATTAAACAAAGCACGATGTCAACTTTTAATGCTCCAGAAGAGGTCGAGCTTGCACAAAAATTATTAAAGATCCATAAATGGGCTGGTGGTGTAAAATTTGCAAGGACAGGAGGAGAAGCAAATGCCCTATCTTTAAGGGTAGCACGATCGTTTTCAAAAAAATCAAATATAGCTTTTTGTGGTTATCATGGATGGCATGACTGGTATCTGTCTGCCAATTTAAATAAAAAAAATAATCTAGATGAACATCTTCTTAAGGGTCTAAGTTCAATTGGAGTGCCTAAAGAATTAAAAAATACAGTTTTTCCATTTCAATATGGAAACTATGATCAAATATTAAATATAATTAATAAAAAAAAAATCGGTATTATTAAAATGGAAGTTACAAGAAATTTAACAGTAGATGTTAAATTTTTAAAATTTATTAGAAAAGAATGCAGCAAGAGAAATATAATTTTGATTTTTGATGAATGTACTTCAGGATTCAGGCAAAATTTTGGGGGAATTCATAAAATATATAATATAATTCCAGATATTGCGGTATTTGGAAAAAGTTTGGGAAATGGTTTTGCTATAACAGCTGTTATAGGGAAAAAAAAAATAATGAGATCTTCAGAAAATAGTTTTACTAGCAGTACTTTTTGGAGTGAACGAGTTGGCTATGTCGCTGCTTTAGAAACTTTAAAACAAATGGATAAAATTAAGCCTTGGAATAAAATATCGAAATTAGGACTTTATTTTAGAAAAAAACTTAAGTTAATTGCTAAAAAAAATAATTTAGAAATTGAGATTAAAGGACTATTAGCAATCCCTGTATTTCTAGTTAAAAATGATAACAAAAATATATATAAAACTTTTATAACTCAGGAAATGCTTAAAAATGGTTTTATTATTAATAATTCAGTATATATCAGTAATGCTCATAGTATAAAAATATTTAATAAATTCTTTAAGGTATTAGATAGTATTTTTAAATTAATAAGAAAATATAAAACAACTAATAATTTGAAAAAACAGCTAGAGGCAGGTTCAAGCAAAAGTGGTTTTGGTAGACTTACTTAAATAAATAGTTTTTTTAGCTTTTCCTATTATGCTGATCTAAGTAATACGGAATTGTTTCTTTTAAACCGGTAATTAAATCCCACTTTAATTCATAATCTAAATATTTTTTTAGATTTTTTGGATCCAAATTAATTTCAATTTTGTGTTCGCCTGGTCTCATTTTAACAAACTTTTTATTTATTTTTTGCCCCCAGGCTTCCTCTAAAGCAGAAACAATATCTAAAACTGAATGATTTTGACCGCTTCCAACGTGAATAATATCTGTTCCTGTATCTACTTCTCCGTCTATGGTTCTAAAAAATGACTCTGAGACATCTTTTACGTAAATGTATTCTGATTTTTGTAACCCGTCCCCGTAAATTATAATTTCTTTTTTACTAAGCGTGTCCATTATAAAAGATGGTACAACTTTTTGATAATTAAAAGGAGCGTTTAGATCCGCCTCTAACCATCTCTCTCTCGAACCATATATATTGCCAAGTTTAAGACATGAAACATTTAGTCCATATTCTTTATTAAAAAGTTGAGCAATTTTTTCTACTGCACCTTTGGTAATTTTATAAGGATTTAGCCAAGTAACATCAGGAGTAGTAGGAACCACTACTTTTTTATAATTATATTTTTTTGCCATTTTTAGAATTTTTGTTGTTCCTAGTATATTTGTCCTAACCACATCCTCTATGTCGTAAGTTGTGATCGTTTCTGCAGTACCTAAAATTGCAGCCAAATGAATAAAATATTCATTATTTTTCATCAATTTTTCTAACTTTGAGTAATCATTGACGTCTATTTTTTCAAACTTTAAATTTTTATTTTTCTTTAACAGCTCATCTATCTCTGGAGACAGCCAAAGATCAACTACAGTTATTTCATAGTTTTTATCTATAAACTGTTCAACTATGTGACTACCTATAAATCCGCAGCCACCAGTAATTATTAATTTTTTCATAATGCTAGTTATTTTTATTACAGCTAATTGTCAAGTTATAATATCAACAATAATTGTTTAGTATTTTTTTAAATATTGCTGTTTTTCCTCTCATCTCTTTGATAATCTCAAAATCTTCTTTTATATTGATATCCACAGCTTCCAAAGAGTTAACTTCATATCCTAAGCATTTTTTGTAATCAAATGGCTTATCTCTATTAATTAGCTTTTTATCTTTAAAATATTTTTTAAAATATTTAGCCTTTGTAATCTGTAGCGCAGATGACAGTTTCATAAATGTTGGTTTGTCCTGCGATCTTTCAAATGACAGGTAATTTTTTTTCCCATAATTAAATATATTAAATTTTAATTTTTTATTTTTAAAGTTCACTAACTGGAATGGATCGTCATTAGAGCTATGCACTGAAACAATGGAGTTGAATAAGGGTTTGTTTTTTAAAATTTTAATTGACTGACAAATTGAATTCTTTTCTAAAAATGGATTAGTAGCTGGTGCTAGTATTATAAAATCAGGTAGTGAAAAGTATTTTTTTTGATAATTTTCTAAGAAATTAATTATTGAGGAAAGCATAGATGATTTTGAGGTTGATAAGCTTTTTGGTCTTAAATGTAAGATATTTGCGCCATTATTAGTTGAAATTTTAGCAATTTTTTTTGAATCAGTTGAAACATAAACCTTTCCTAGTTTTGTTGCTAGGCAATTTTTAATTTTTTTTACCAAAATAGATGTTCTATCAATCTTTTTTAAATTCTTATTTTTAACCCTTGTTGATCCTCCTCTAGCAGGAATAAAAAATATGGTTTTCATTTTAATCTAATTTTGTCCAATCAAAAGTAGTATTAAGTTTTTTACCCTTAATTTTTTTTATTTTATTAATTTTAAATAAATCTTTGTTGTTATTATAAAATTTGACAACATCATTTAAACTATAGGTAAATAATTTATTATTTATTTTCATTTTTTCTAAAAAAGATTTAATTACAATAAAGTCATTATAGTGATCTAATGTCATTCTAATTTTTCTATAATCCTTTTTTAAATTTAAAGTTCCATTTTGAATTTGTTCAATATTGTTATTAATATAAAAGCTTAAATATTCGGTATTTTTCGTATTTACAGAAAGTTTTTGAATATCTAACAATAATTTTTTATCAAAAACTTCTATTTCCATGCCACTTGGTAATTTCTTATTATTTGAATACTCAAGATTGTTTTTAAGATGAAACTGTATGCTTTGGTCCAAGTATTCAGGGTCAATTAGTATATCATCGCCTGTTATTCTCAATACTATATCACATTTTTTATTTTTAATTGCCCCTATCATTCGGTTTAAAACATCTAAATTATCACCAAAAAAAATATCAATCTTGTGTTTTTTTGAAATTAATTTAAAAATTTTATCTTCTTTTTTTCTTGTAGTGCATAAAATTATTTTATTAATTTTTTTTGATTGTTTTAACCTTAAAATAAGGTGTTCTATTGTTTTGTATCCGCAAATACTTAAATGTGATTTTTTTGGCAACCTTTTAGAAGCTGATCTAACTATAATTAATGCAATAACTTCATTTAAAACCATGGATTTATTGATTGGTGTTTCTTTTTTTATATTAATTAGAGACTTTTTTTTAATAAAATTATCCAATGCTATAGAATTAATTTTTTCGTTATGAATTCTTTTCATTATTAAATCTTTTTTTTTAACAATCACATTTTTTTTTATTTCCTTTTTAGAAAACCAGACTTTTTTAAAGTTATTTCTATAATTTAACTCTGCTTGACTAAACTTAAAGTCCTGTGATCCAAAAATTTTATTTTTTATTTTTTTTTTTATATTTAATTGTTTTTTAGTCTTTATTAGGTTTACAAATTTTTCTAATTCATTTGGTTCAAATGATGAATAATAATCTATTCTATTTTTTAATCTTTTAAGAATTACGTGTTTTTCAATATATTTAGCTCCTAATGAAACTGCTAAATTTGGAATTACAGTTGCCATTTTGCTTCCTCCGAAGGTGTGATCTTGAAACCCAACTTCACACCTTTTTTTGAAAATTTTTTTAAAAAATAATATTCTTTTGAGATTGTTGTCATTAATTTTAGTCGGATAAGCTTGAAACCCATGCATTAAAACAGGTTGAATATTTTTCTTATTAAGAAACTTTAAAGATGTATGAATTTCTCTAATTGTACTGCCGCCAGCTGATAAAAAGTATTTTTTTTTTTTATTATTAATTTTTTCTAAAATTTCATTATTACTTAAATCTGACGAATGTATTTTAAAACCATCCAAATCACAATTTCGAGCTAAATTAAATGCCTCAATTCCAAAAACATCAGCATAAATCTTTTTGTTTTTACATCTCAAAGAGTTAAAAATATCTTTCCAGGTTGAAGGGCTAAAACTTTGTTTTTTGAAATGATTATATTTAGGGTGATTTTTTGATAAAAGTTCATTTGCAAAATAAATCTGAAATTTTACCGCATTAGCACCTGATGATAGACACTTTGAGGCAAGTTGATATGCATAATTGGGATCGCCTTGATGCGTGTTTGCTACTTCTGCTATGATTTCTACACCGGAAGAATTATCTAAATTCTTTTCCATTTATAAGTATCTTTAAAAGAACAATTTTTGCAAATTTTTACATCTTCAATTTCATTATTAAGATGTTTTTGTCTTACTTCATTTATATGTTTATTGTTCCATATTTCTTTTATTGTTGAAGTCTTTTTCTCAGGATCATTAAAATTTTCAATTTCTTTTAAATTCATCAATTCAAAGCCTTTTGATTTTTCTTTCGCTTTTTTTAAAACTTGCTTTAGGTCGTTGTTTCCAGTTTTGATAGCCAAATCATCTACATAGCCTACAGCATGGCTTGAGCTCCAATCGTAACAACACATACTTACTTTTCCGTCGTAAGTAATTTGTAATCTCTGAAATGGTTGTT